>Ga0100393_10000080_pt1 | contig 110011 bp, 109 predicted proteins | sample CryGeymeta201517_FD_81546 | JGI IMG/M metagenome (GOLD analysis project Ga0100393, IMG submission 81546) | Groundwater microbial communities from Crystal Geyser aquifers in Utah, USA - Crystal Geyser metaG 2015-17 | ecosystem: Environmental > Aquatic > Deep subsurface > Groundwater | place... | reverse complement strand
GGTGCACCATTTTGTGACGGTGATCACATTCGGTCAATGGCCTCGCTGCGGCACCAGGCCCGCGCACAGCACGGACGATCTATCGACGAAAATGCGCAGGACAGGTTGCGCCCCGAGCGGCGGGCGATGACCGGGCCTGTCTTGCACCCGGTTGCGATCATCGGCGGCGATGTTGTTGTGCAGCAGATCTGCAAGATTGCAGCAATCAGGCGCAGCGCGGGGGGGGGAATTCTTTGGACCATCGCGATCCTGATCCGGAACCCAGGATAAATTTCGTCTGATATCATCATTTTGGCATCGGGTGTTCAATTCTGGAACGAAACTTGCATCCTTGATTCCAAGGCACGCTGACGTGTTGCAGGGAGCATTGCTGGATGTCTGATACCGGACCGTTTCACGAGGCAAAACCGTTTCTGGATCTTGCCGACCCGCATTTTTCAGTGCGATCAGACGCGATTGCATTGGCGAGGGACGCGCATTGGTGCGCGGATACGCCTTATGGTCTGGCCGTGCTGCGCTATGACGACGTTCAGAAATTGCTGCGTCATCCAAGTCTTCGGCAGGGATCCTATCGCTGGCCCAGCCATAATGGGGTGAGTGGCGTCTTTGCCGGTTGGTGGGAAAACATGTTGTTGAGCCAGGAGGGCGCCTCTCATGCCCGACTGCGCCGGATCGCGAACCCGGCCTTTTCACCCAAACTGATTGCCGATCTGAAACCGAGATTCACCACGCTTGCGGGCAGATTGATCGACGCTTTCGTCACAAGGGGCGAATGCGAATTCATCGGCGCGTTCACCGAACCCTACGCGACGGGCGTGATCTGCGACCTGCTGGGCCTGCCGTTCGAGCGCTGGCGTGAACTGGCCGATATCGCGGCCGACATGGGGCTCGCGCTGGGGGTGACGTTCAAGCAGGATATCGAGACCATCGACGCGGCCACCACGCGGCTCTATGCCTATGCCGCCGAACTGGCCGAAGAGCGCAGGGCCAATCCGTCCGGCGATTTCATCGGCGAACTGGTCGCCGCCAACAGGGACAAGGATCAGCTTTCGGATCAGGAACTGCTCGACATGATCGTGCTGGCGATCTTTGGCGGCATCGACACGACCCGCAACCAGTTGGGGTTGGCGATGGCGGTCTTTATCGAGCATCCCGAGCAATGGGCGCTGCTCGGGCAACACCCGGAACTGGCCCGCGCGGCGGTTGAAGAAGTCATGCGCGTGCGCCCCACGGTCACCTGGGTCACGCGCGAGGCGACCGAGGATTTTGCCTATAACAATACCGATATTCCGGCGGGCACGACGCTGCATCTGCTGTCGCAATCGGCGGCGTCTGATCCGGCGGTGTTTCCCGACCCCGGCTTTGACATCTCGGCCCGTCGCGCACCGCATTTCGGATTTGGCGGCGGGGCGCATCACTGTCTTGGACATTTCATCGCCCGGGGGGACATGACCGAGGCGTTGAAGCTGCTCGCGCAGCGCCTGAAGAACCCTCGCTACGCTGGCAAGGTCGAATGGTTGCCCGATAGTGGCAATACCGGCGCGATTGCCATGCCCATTGCCTTTGACCCGGCATGACACGCCGGACCTGTTCTCTGGAAGGAGTCTGAGGATGCGCATCGAGGTCGATCGCGACGCCTGTCTGTTGCATGGTCAATGCGTCATCGCGGCGCCCGAATTGTTCTCTTTCGGCACCGCGGGGGATCTGGTCTGGATCGCGGAACCCGGCGAAGGGCTGCGCGCCGAGGCCGAGGCCGCTGCGGATGCCTGCCCCGAGCAGGCCATCGTGATCACCTGATGCCGGTTGTGACACCTTCCCCTCGCATCGTGATCGTCGGGGCGTCGCTCGCCGGGCTTCGCACTGCCGAGGCGATCAAGGCGGCCTTGCCCGAGGCGCGCATCGTTCTGGTCGGCCGCGAGACCCATCGCCCCTATAACCGACCGCCGCTCTCGAAAGACGCAATCGCGGCGCTGGCCGCCAGCCCTGCCGATATCAAGGACGTGTTTGGCAAGCTCTTGTTGCGCAGCAAACTGACACCGCAGGATGCCGAACTGCGTCTTGGCTGTGTTGCCACCGGGATGCGGGAGGGGCAACTGATCCTTGCCGATGGGAGCCGGATCAATGCAGACTGGATCGTGGCGGCGAGCGGATTGAGTCCGCGCCGTTTGCCGCTCACGGGGGCGCAGGACCGGCGTTACGTCCTGCGTAGCTTTGAGGATGCGCAACGGCTGGCCCTAGCCTTGCGCCGGTCCGCACGGATGGTGGTGATCGGGGGCGGGTTCATCGGCTGCGAGATTGCGGCGACGGCGCGGAGCCTCGGTCTGCATGTCGATCTCGTCGAGACCGAACCGCAACCGATGCTGCGTGCTCTGGGGTCGCGGGTGGCTGCCGCGATGGCCGCATGGCACCGCAGACACGGCGTGCGGATCCATGCCGGGCGGACCGTTTCCGATTTTGCGGCCGATCACGTGGTTCTCGATGACGGCGACAGGCTGGAGGCGGATGTCATCGTCGAAGCCTTGGGCGCGCTACCGAATGTCGGCTGGCTGGAGGGCAGCGGGGCCGATCTGAGCGATGGTGTGCTGACCGATGACCGGATGATCGCCAAAGGGGTCGAGACCCTGCTCGCGGTGGGCGATGTCGCGCGATTCCCCAATTCGCTCTTTGATGGCGTGCCGCGCCGGACCGAACATTGGTGCGTCCCCGGCCAGACCGCACGCCGCGCCGCCGAGACGATCAGCGCCATCACGACCGGCCGGGAGCCATCGGCAGGCTTTGCCCCGATGCCGAGTTTCTGGAGCGATCAGTATGGTTTGCGTCTGCAATCCTATGGTGCCCCGGTTCTGGCCGACAGTCAGAGCGTGATCGCGGGCGATCTTGCTCAGATCGGCGAGGGGCCCGTCATCGTCGAATACCGCCGCGCCGGACAGCCCGTCGCGATCACGGGCATCGGTGCGCCGCCCGCGACCCTCGCCAGCCATGCCACCCGTCTGACCAGGGCGCTCTCGTCGCCTGTAACCGCATGAGGACCAAGAGATGACCGAGACCCTGACCCAAGCCCTCGAAGGATTTGAAGCCGAAATCGTGCATGTTGGCCAGTTCGACTATGGCGCCGTCTTTCGCGAACGGCGTCTGCGGCGCGCACAGTTTCTGGATTGGGCGGGAGATCCGCGCTTTGCCAATGTGCTCGCCTATTGGGACAGTGCCGATACGCTGTTCGGGGGAAGCAAGTTCTTTACCGAGACGGTTGAGATCGATGCCTCCTCGATGCGGCGCAACCCGTCAGAGCCGGGGGCGGTAACGGTGATCGCCGAATTGTCCGGTCCCGCGCGGGATCTGATGCCGCGTCAGGTGCTGCGCCGACAGATCGAGCGCGCAGCCACCCTGGGATACAAGGTTGATGCGGCCTTTGAATTCGAAGTGCTGGTGTTGGACGAAGATGCCGCGACGGTGCGTCAGAAGGGGTTTGAAGGTCTGGCCAAGTTTGCCCCTGACAACAAATGCTGGTCGGGGGCCACTGCCAACACCCATGCTGCATTCATCGCCGGGATGGAGGCGGAAATCCTGGGCCATGACGTGGCGCTCTATGCGCTCGGGGTCGAATTGGGACCGGGCTGTCTTGAGCTGACGCAGGCGGCAAGCGAAGGGCTGCGCGCGGCAGATGATGCCTGCTTCCTGCGCATGGCGGCCCGATCCTATGCCCGCAAGCAAGGCAAGACCGCCAGTTTCATGCCCTATCTGGGCCAAGAATACCCCGGCATCGGCGGGCATTGCGTGCTGTCGCTGCGCGACGCGCAAAGCGGAAGAAACCTGTTTTCCGACCCATCTGGAACCACCAATGCGCTGGCTCGGTCCTTCATCTCGGGGATGATGGAGATCGTTCCCGAGGCCTTTGCGATGTGCACGTCCTCGGTCAACGCCTATCGCCGGCTGGCACCGGGAAGCTGGGCGCCAAAGTCGCTGACCTGGGCGGAGTATCCCTTTACCGTCGCGGTGCGTTCGGTCCCGCATCACGGTCCGCGCGCTCGGCTGGAATTCCGCGTGCCGCCCGCCGACTGCAATCCCTACCTGAGCCTGGCGCTGATGCTGGGGGCGGGGCTGGACGGGATCGAGCGCGGTCTGGTCGCGCCGCCCGCAACCGAGGCCGCGGGCCCCGATACGGTGCCCGAAGGCGCGCAGCGCTTTCCGCGTGATCTGGCCGAAGCGGCCGAGAGGCTGGCCGTCTCGACGCATGCCAGAAGAATTTTCGGCACCGGCTTTACCGAGAATTTTGTGACCGCCTGCCGGGCCGAATACGCCAGCCTGACCCGCGCCGTAAGCGCTGAGGAACGCGCCAGATACCTTGAAGGCTGAACACCAATCACAACGCATTCAGAAGGGAGATACCGATGAGCCCGCAAATCCGCAGTGGCGGACCTTCAAAGCCGCAGGGAACCGACACCGATTATCACCGCGCCGTCGAGGCGTCAGGCCGCGCCGAGCGGGTGGACCGTGTCCGCAAGAAGATCGACGCGCTCGGGATCGATTATATCTATTACCAATACATCTCGATCACGGGCCGCGTGATGGGCAAGGCCGCGCCATCGCGCCATTGGGAAACCCAAGCCCGCAAGGGGGTGCAGACCTGGATGGGGGGCGTGACCAACGTGCTGCCGGATTTCCAAGGCAATCTGATCGGGTTTGATTCGAATGCGATGGAGTGCATCGCATTGCCCGATCCGGAAACCTTCATGCAACTGCCCTGGGACAAGCGGGTAGGGCGCGTGTTCTGCACCCTGTTCTACAGCCTGGAAGATCCGAATTTTGCCGGCCAACATTACGAATACGACACCCGTGGAAATCTGAAACGCTTTGATCGAGAGTTCCGCGAGGCGCATGGTGGTCTGCATCTTCGCGTCGGACTGGAGCCGGAAATGGTGTGGTTGCGTCCCAAGGAGGATGCGGTGCAGCCCTATGAAGGCGTGACCGAGCCATTGGCCTATCACATCGGCCAGTTCGAGAGCGCCCGCGACCTGTGGAAGCAGGTGTCGGATTACGCGCTGGCGATGGGGTTGGACATGATTCAGGGCGACTGCGAGGATTCACCGGGCCAGATCGAGCTGAATTATCAGTTCGACGACACCGTGGCGACCTGCGACCGGATGACCACCTATCGCCAGATCTGTGCCGAGGTCGCGCGTCAGCGCGGGTTGATTGCCTGTTTCATGGCCAAGCCGTTCATGGGTTACGCGGCAAACGGCTGTCACCACAATTGTTCGGTCTGGACCGGCGGCACGCGCGAGGTTCAGCATCTGGTGTCCGGCGAGCTTCCCGGCATGGAAGAGAATTTCATGTATTCCAAGGGTGGCATCAATGGGTTCGAGAATACCGATGGCGGCTGGTTGCCGACAGAACTGGGTCATTGGGTCTTGGGCGGCTCGCTGAAACATATCGGTGCGCTCACCGCGATCGGAGCGTCAACCGTGAATTCCTATCGACGCTTCAACGGTTATGGGCTCTGGGCCCCGATCGGGGCAAATTGGGGGTTGCAGAACCGCTCTTGCACCATCCGCATTTCTTCGCCGGACCGGTTCGAGTTCCGGGCCGTTGACAGCATGGTCAATCCGCATCTTTTCTGTGCGGCATTGCTGAAGGCGATGGATGACGGCATCCTCAACAGGATTGACCCTGGCCCGGCTGAGTCGCGCAACGTCACCGAGGTCTGGCAATCGGGCGGAGATGTCAGCCTTATCCCTCTCAACCTCAGGGATGCGCTGGATGCGTTGAAGAAGGACGAGGTCATTCGTTCTGCTCTGCCGGGGCGTCTTTATGAGGTATATGACGAGTACAAGCAGGACGAATGGACGCGGTTCCTGCGCGAAGTCACCAACTGGGATGTGGAGCGGTATCTGCACTGTGTCCCGTAAAGCGCAACGCCGGTCGCCGGAGATGAGAATGGACCTCTCGCCCGAAATCCCTGTCGAAATGACCGACCTGCTGGCGCAGGACGGACGGATTGTCCACGCTTGTCCGGCACAGGAAGCGCGGCTCGGTCTTGCGCCGGGGCGTGCTGCGGGGCGGGAGTGGTCCTTGATCTATCCGCTGGCCGCGCGCGAACGGCTGGAGCATATCTTTGCGCAGAGTGATCCGGGGCCCCATGTTCTGAGTCTCGATCTGCGCGATGTGACCGGCGGCGTGATCACCACGACGGCGATCGCAACCCTGATCAACGCCGCAGATGGCACGCGCTGCCTGCGCACCGTGAAATGGCAGCAGGGCGGGGCGTTGAAGGATTTGGCGCGGTTGACCGAAGAGAACGAGATGCGCGCGTCGATTCTCGAAACCTCCAATGACGCGGGCTGGTGCATGGAGTGGCGCGATCCCGTCGATCTCTCGGCACCAGAACAGGAAATCATCCGGCAAGTATTTGAAAACGGTCCAAGATGGCGTTTTTGCAACGGCGCGATGGCGCGGCTTTACCGAACCCCCGAGGGCGAGGATTTCAACCAGCGCCCGGTGCATGAAACCTTTCCTCGGACCCGCAGCAATGAAGAGTTCGTGCGCAATCTGATTCATGGCAATTTCGATGTTGACGGATCGCCCTCGCGTGATCTGCGCTATGACGGAGCCTTTATCGAGGTCGAGAATGACGTGCGCAGCCATATCCGTGGCAACCTGCTCTATCGGATGTGGGGCACGGTGCGGGACGTGTCGAAATACGCCCGCCGCACCGCTGTCTTGAGCGATCGGATCGGGATGCTGGAGGAGATCCTCGAGGCGTTGCCCGACGCTTTGCTGGTGGTCGAGCAGGACGGCAGGGTGATCCATGCAAATCGTGCCGCCGAGGAACTGTTCAACGTGCCGCGCGACGTGCTGATGGAGCATGGGCTGGGCGATCTCGTGACACTGCCGTTGTCGATGAAGGATCTTTTCACCATTGCAGAGAGTCAGATACCCGGCCACCCGCCAAAGGTTCTGTCGGTGGCATTCCGGGCCGGAGGCCAGAGCGCGACGGCGGGCGTTGCGGTGCGGAGCCTGAGCTTGCGGGGGAGGCCTTGTCTTGCGATCAGCCTGCGCTTGCGGCTGGGCATGGCGCGTGACATCAAGACCGCCCGCAGCGCCGCCATGAGCGGCGGTCAGGAATAGGAGAGGGGACGCGCGATGATCGCATCGACCAATCCGTCGCACGATCCTGACCTGTCATCGGCGCTCGATGCGCTTCCGGACGGACTCATCCATCTGCACGGCGATGGGCGCGTCGGCGTGTTCAACCGGGTGGCGGGGGTGATCTCGGGGATAGATCCGCAGCGGGTGCAGGGGATGAGTTTCGCCGCCCTCTGTCGTGAAGGCAATCTGAACTGGACCGTGCTCCAGGAGATGATCGAAGGCGGTCGCAACGGCAATGTGATCCTGCGGTGCGATCCGGTCGGAGCGGTGCTGGCCTCGCTCCGGCGGATCGATCCTGCGGATGCCGCGGGCGGCTATCTCTTGCAGTTGCGGGATCTGACGGTGCTCGATCACGTCCGACGACAAGCCGAGGGGCGGCGTCAGTTCGCGCCTCTGGCGCCGGCAGCCGATCACCGGATGCGACCGGATCTGGCCCGCCAGCGCAACATTTCTGGCGCGCTCGACCGGATCCTGTCCCGTGGCGAGCGGGCGTTCTTGCAAGGCGCGCGCGTGATCATCACGGGCGAGTCGGGTGTGGGCAAGACCGAGGTTGCCCGTCATCTGCATCATTTCGTGGCCAGCGCGACGGATCCCTTCATCGTGGTGAATTGCGCCGCCATCCCCGAAGGCCTCTTTGAGTCCGAATTGTTCGGCTATGAAAGGGGGGCCTTCACCGGGGCGGCGCAAGAGGGCAAGAAGGGGCTGATCGAGGCCGCAGAGGGGGGCACCCTGTTTCTGGACGAGGTTGGCGAGATTCCCCTGCCACTCCAGGCCAAGCTGCTGTCCTACCTTGAGGACGGAGTGGTCACGCGGATCGGCGGCACCCGCCCGCGACCGGCCAACGTGCGCGTGATTTCGGCCACCAATCGCGATCTGCTGGAGATGGCGGAACGGCGTGAATTCCGGCTTGATCTCTATTACCGGCTGGCGGTCGTGCAATTGCCGATCCTGCCATTGCGCGAGATGCCGGAACTGATCGATCATCTGATCGACCGCTTCCTCTCGATGATCAACAATCGGCGGACGATGCCAATGCGGCTGTCCGAGCATATGCGCGCAAGACTGCGCGGCTATCGCTATCCCGGAAACATCCGTGAATTGTGGAACCTGATGCAGCAGATTTCGGTTCTGGGCGAACAGGACGACGAGTTGCCAGAGGCCTTGCGCGCGATGCCAAGCGATGCGCTCTTGGCCTGCCCAGACGCAACCGGCGGCTATCTGTCACTGAGCGGCCGTCCTCTGCGGGACGCCGTGTCGGAATTTGAATTACGGGTCATCCAAGAGGCGATCCGTATCCATGGCAGCAAGCGCAAGGCCGCTGTCGCCCTTGGTGTCGATATCGGCACTATTTCCCGAAAGACCAAAAAACTCAACAGAGGAGACGAAGAATAACACGCAAACTGGCACTATCCGCACTCTTGATGCTCACCGCCGCGCCGCTCGCTGCCGAGGGCACGATCAATGTCCTGACTTGGGAGGGCTATGCGGATGCCTCGTTCCTGGACAAGTTTGTCGCAGAAACCGGTTGCGCGGTGAATGCAACCTATGTCGGTTCAAATGACGATTTTGCGCCCAAGATGATGGCCGGCGGCGGTGTCTATGACCTGATCACCCCCTCTATCGATACCACCCAACTCATGATCGACCTTGGCTTTGTCGAGCCACTGGACACCGCCGCCATTTCCGAATGGAACAATATCTATCCCAAGTTTCTCGCGCTCGACGGCATTCAGGAGGGTGGTCAGTATTACGGGATGCCCTATAGCTGGGGCGCGATTGCGTTCATGTATCGCGACGATGCCTTCGAGACTCCGCCGACCTCGATCAAGGCGCTTTGGGATGCGAAAAGTTCCGGCAAGGTCTCACTCTGGGATGACAAGAGTTCGGTCTACGTGGCCGCGCGTCTGAACGGCGACATGAACATCTATGACCTCACCGATGAGCAGATCGAAGCAGCCAAGCAGCGCCTGGTCGAGCAAAAGCCCCTGGTGCGCAAATACTGGTCAACTGCGGGCGAACTGGTCGATCTCTACAAGGCCGGCGAAGTGGTGATCTCGAACACCTGGGCGGGCTATCAGTCGTCGCTCCTGGCCGATGAAGGGATCAAGGTGACGGAATTCATTCCCGAGGAAGGGGCCGAAGGCTGGCTGGACGCCTGGATGGTTGTCAAAGGCACACCAAACCGCGAATGCGCCTACAAATTCCTGAACATGCAATTGTCAGAACTGGGACAATGCGGTGTGGCCAATGTGAACGGCTATTCCGCCGCCAATCCGGCCGCAGCAAAGGCCTGCATGGCGCCAGAGCAGTTTGCCGCGCTGCATCAGGACGATCCCGATTATCTTGACAGCCTGATGATCTGGACCCCGCTTGGCGACCGGTTCGAGACCTATCTCAACGCCTGGAATGGCGTGAAGGCTCAATAACCGGGAATTTGCCACAGACGAGCAAAGCGCGGGGCTCTCTGGTTCCGCGCTCTGTTCAACATGAAGGAGAAGAGGCAAGATGGCCTCGATCATAGAACTCGAGCGGCTGTGCAAAAGCTACGGCACTCTGATGGCGGTTGATGATGTGTCATTCTCGATCGAGGACGGCGAATTTGTCACCCTGCTGGGGCCATCGGGCTGCGGCAAATCCACCTTGCTGAGGATGATCGGCGGGTTCGAAGAGCCCAGTTCGGGCTCGATCCGGCTGGATGGGCAGGATGTCACCTGGACCCCGCCCTACAGACGCGATGTAAACATGGTGTTTCAGGATTATGCGCTCTTTCCCCACATGACCGTGGGCGACAACATAGCCTACGGCCTAAAGCAGATGAAACTGGATGCCGCGCAGATTGCCAAATCGGTTGGGGATGCGCTCAATCTGGTGGGGTTGGCCGACAAGGTGAACCAGCGTCCGCATCAATTGTCGGGGGGGCAGCGCCAACGCATCGCCCTGGCGCGGGCGATCGTGCGGCGCCCCAAGGTCTTGTTGCTGGATGAACCGCTTTCGGCGCTGGATGCCAAGTTGCGCGATCAGATGAAGCTGGAATTGAAGCATCTGCACGAGAAGGTCGGGATCACCTTCGTCATGGTCACTCACGACCAGACCGAGGCGCTGGTGATGTCGGACCGCGTTGTTGTCATGCAGGCGGGACGTGTGGCGCAGGCGGGCAGCCCGGACCGCCTTTATGACCATCCCGCCACGCCCTATGTGGCGGATTTCATCGGCACGACGAATTTTCTTGCGGCGCAGATTGTGGCGATGTCCGGCGATCAGGCGCGGGTGGCTGTTGCCGGGGACGAACTGGATGCGGTGGTCGATCAGCCCAGAGCGGTCGGCGAGGCGATCACGATCGGATTTCGCCCCGAAAAGATCCGGATTCTGGCCGACGGGGAGGACGCGCCGAACAGTTTCGCGGGCGAGATCGCCGAAGTGGTCTATTATGGTCTGGGTCTGCGCCTGTCGGTTGCGGTGCCCGGCAATGCCACCGTTTACGTTGACAGCCTGTTACCTGATCGGCTGGCCAACACGTCGGTGCCGCGGGTGGGGCAGCGTGTGCGCATGGCGCTGTCGGCGGGCAATATCTTTGTCTTTGACGCGGGGACGCTGTGATGTCCCCGATCAGAGATCGCGCCATTGGCGTGGCCGTGTTCGGCGTTCCGCTCCTCTGGATCACGGTCTTCATGCTGCTGCCCTACGCCATCATCTTCACATACAGCTTCTGGACCAAGCAGTATCCGACCTTTGTGCCGGGCTTCCAGTTCGGGAATTACCTCGCCCTTTTTGTGGATCCGCAGTATTTCCGGGTTCTCATGCGGACGCTCAAGGTGTCGTTGCTGGTGTCGCTGTTTGCTTTCCTGCTGGCCTATCCGTTCGCCTACTACCTCGCCCTGCGGTGCAAATCATCGGCCTTGCGCACCTGGCTCTATCTGGCGGTGATCGCGCCGCTTTGGGTCAGCTACCTGTTGCGGGCCTATGTCTGGAAAACGATCCTCGGCACCGAGGGAATCCTGAATTCGTTTCTGATGAACGTGGGCGTCCTGTCCGAACCGTCGGACATCTTTCTCTACAACCAGTTTGCGATGGTTGTGACGCTGACTTACATCTTCATCCCGTTCATGGTCATGCCCATCTACACCGCGCTGGAAAAGATCCCACGCAACCTGATCGAGGCGTCAAGTGATCTGGGAATGCGCCCGATCCCGACCTTCCTGCGGATCATTCTGCCGTTGTCGATGCCGGGCGTTGCAGCGGGGTTCACCATGACCTTTTGCCTGACGTTCGGCGATTTCGTCGCGCCCTTCCTTGTCGGCGGACCGGACGGAAATCTGGTCGCCAACGTGATTGTCACGCAATTCGGCACGGCCCTGAACTGGCCCATGGGATCGGCTCTGGCAATCTTTGTCCTCGTCATCGTGCTGGCCGTCCTGTCGCTCTCTGACCGGGTCGAGCGACGTTATTCGCCAAAGGAAACATGACATGGGCACGCCCCTCGCTTCCAGCATCGTCGGCACTGGTTCGCGCGCCTCACCCCCGCGCGCCGCGCTCAACCGCTATGCGGCCGATACGGCCTTTGCGACCTTTGTGGCGTTGCTGATGGCCTTTCTCTACATCCCGATCTGGGTGCTGATTATCTTCAGTTTCAACGATTCACGTTCACTGACCTGGCCTTTGTCCGGCTTCACGCTGGACTGGTATGTCAAGCTGTGGAACAATCAGCAGCTCCTCGATGCGATCGGCAACAGCTTTTACGTGGCGAGTTGCGCGACGGTGCTGACCCTGCTGGTCGGGGTGCCGGCTGCGCTCGCGCTGCACCGGATCAATTTTCCCGGCAAGAAACTGTTCCGGCGGCTGGTGGTTCTGCCGATCACCTTGCCCGGCGTTGTGACCGGCATTTCCATGCTCAACCTGTTCCGCCTTCTGGGGTTCAACCTGAGCCTGGAGACGGTGATTCTGGGTCATGCCACGGCGCTTCTGGCGGTCGTGGTCACGCAGGTATCGGCGCGGCTCGAACGGCTGCCAAAGTCGCTCGAGGAAGCCTCTGCCGATCTTGGTGCGTCGCCGGTGCATACCTTCTTTCACATTACCCTGCCCAATATCCGCTCGGCGGTCATTGGCGCGGGATTGCTGTCCTTCGTGCTGTCCTTTGACGAAATTCCCGTGACCTTCTTTCTCACCGGACGCGACAACACCTTGCCGATGTATATCTATTCAACCATGCGGCGCGGCGTGACCCCCGAAATCAATGCGGTAGGCACACTGATCGTCCTGTTCTCTCTTGTGCTGATCATTCTGGCGGTGATCGCAAATCGGGAAAAAAGGCTGTAGGCCACCTCTGATCCGCCCATCAGACAAAAGACAGGGACAAGGACATCCATGCGGGTTTGCATTCTTGAAGTTGACCGGCCCGAAGGCACGTTTCTGAAGAAACACGGCACCTATTCAGAGATGTTTCGGCGCTGGCTGAAACCGACCATGCCGGATGCAGAGTTCGAGGCGCTCGATGTCGCGGGCGGGATGGCCTTTCCCGATTCCGTTCGGGCCTATGACGGCTATCTGATCACCGGTGCGCGGGTGGGTGTTTACGATGATGACGGCTGGATCGCACCGCTGATTGCATTTCTGCAAAGGCTGCGGAGCGAAAAGCGCCCCTTGGCGGGGATCTGTTTCGGCCATCAGGTCATGGCTCAGGCCTTTGGCGGCGAGGCCCGCAAGGCCGAATGTGGCTGGGTTCTGGGCCGGATGCAGCAGACCCTGACGGTGCCGGGCAAGCGCATCTTTGGCGCCGATCCGCTCTGGCAGATGTCGATGCATCAGGATCAGGTCATTGTGCCACCGCCCATGGCGCGCCGTCTGGCAGGCAATCACCTGTCGCCCAACGGGGCGTTCCTCTACACCGATTTTCCGGGCATCTCGGTGCAGTTCCATCCTGAATTTGATGCGTCGGTGATGACTGATCTGCTTGCTGATGCATGTTTTTCCTCCGAGCAGGCGGCTGTTGCGCGCGCGGGCCTTGAGGGGGCGCTGGACAGTGACCGGGTGGCGCGTGCCATTGCCGGACTCCTGCGCGCGTCCTAAGCTGTGACCATGAAACTCGGATCGACCATCGCGCTTCGGCAGCAGGTTCGGATGGGGCTCAGTCCGCATCTGCAGACTGGACTTGCGTTCATGGCGGCGGGCAATCTCGAGCTTGCCCGCTGTCTCGAAGAGGCGGCAGCCGATAATCCGTGGCTCGAATTGCGCCTGCCGATGCGCCCGAACGATGCCCCCCCCACCGAAGCCGCGGCCTGTGGTCCGACATTGCACGAGCATGTCCTGCTCTGCCTGCCAACTCTGATCCACGACGCATCGGATCAACCGGTTGCTCTGGCGATCATCGAGGAACTCGATTCGGGCGGATTCATGGTCCGGCCCCTGAGGGATATTGCCGCAAGATGCGGGGTTCCAACAGAGCGCGTCGAGGGGGTGCTGCGGGCTCTTCAGCGGATCGAGCCCCGAGGGCTCTTTGCGCGGTCGGTGTCTGAATGTCTTGCCCTGCAACTGACCGAGGCAGAGCGGAAAACGGACCGCCTGAACCGTTTGCTGAGGGTGCTGCCGATGCTGACGCGTGGCGGCATCGACGCGGTTGCACTTGCGAGCGGGTTGAGTGTGGCAGAGGTCAAGACTGGGCTGGCGCGGCTTCGCGGACTTGATCCGCGCCCGGCGGCGTGCTTTGCCGGGGCGATGGTGCGCACAAGGGTTGCCGATCTGATCTTTGTCCGCGACGGGTCGAGTTGGCAGGTGACGTTAAACCCCGACACCACGCCACGGGCATGGATGGCCTGTGCCGTCGGGCCAACTGGCCGCCGCGATCCCGCCCCGTCGCGGTCACGACGCGAGGCGCATGGCCTTGTGACGGCGCTGGAGCGGCGCAATCTCACGCTTTTGGCTTTGGGTGAGATATTGGCCCATGAACAGGGGGCATTTCTGTCGCAGGGCGAGATTGCACAGCGCCCGTTGACGCAGCGTGCCGTGGCGCGGGTGCTGCGCCTGCATGAGAGCACGATAGGGCGGATGGTCAATGCCTGTGCCGCCGCAACACCGCAGGGAATCATGCCGTTGCAGCGGTTCTTTTGCCGGGCCGTGCGGCATGATGGCCTGGCCGGAACAAGCGCCCCGGCGATGATCGCCCGGATCGCCCGACTGATAGCGACCGAAGTGCCGCAGAAACCTTTGAGCGATGACCAGATTGCCGCATGGCTGAGCGATGCTGGTTGGCCTGTCTCGCGCCGTGTGGCCGCCAAGCTGAGGGCCCGTGCCGGCATTGGCAACCGCAGCGAACGCCGGGTTTCAGCCGGTGGGTAATCAGGTGGCGTCAAGAATGAGATTGGCGGCGCGGTGTGCGACCATCATCGTTGGCGCATTGGTATTGCCAGAGGTGAGATTGGGAAAGACCGAGGCATCCACGACGCGAAGCCCGGTGATGCCGTGCACCCGAAGGTGGGGATCAACCACAGACTGTGCGGCATCGGCCCCCATCCGGCAGGTGCCCACCGGGTGAAAAACCGTGCTGGCCCGGAGGCGAAAATCTGCGAGAATGGCGGCGTCGTCCATCTGTCGCAGATCCTCGCCCATGGCGGACAAGACAAGGCGTTGGAGCGCTTGCGTGCCGATCAACTGCTGACAGAGCCGCCCACCGGCAATCACCTGCGCGCGATCCTCTTCGGTTGACAGCGAATTGGGACGGATGAGCGGCGCAGAAGCAGGATCAGCGCTGCTGATGTCGATGCGCCCCCGGCTGGTCGGGCGTGAGGGCTGAAAGCACAGAATGAAGCCCGCAAACGGATCCGGCCGGATCACCGAACGTGTCCCCTGTGGCGTCGTGGTATATGTCACCGGGTTGAAATAGATCTGCTGATCCGGGCAGTTCCGACCGCGATACGAGCGAAAGAAACCGCCGCATTGATTGACCGAGAGGGCGAGTGGGCCGCGTCGGGTCAAGGCATAGCGCAACGCCGCGCGCACCTTGCCCCAGAGCGGCGCAAGCTCGTTGTTGAGCGTGGGTTCTGTCGCGCGGAAATAGTAATTGATCCCGAGGTGGTCCTGTAGGTTGCCGCCAACATGAGGCGCATCGAAGAGCGGCGTGATGCCGTGCCCTTTCAGGAGATCGGCCGGACCGATGCCCGAGAGTTGCAAGAGGCGCGGCGAGGTCACGCTGCCTGCGGCAAGGATGATCTCGCGGCCTGCGCGCACAACATGGCGCGCGCCACGATGCTGGTAGGCGACGGCGACCGCACGACGCCCCTCGAATTCGATTTTTTCAACCAGAGCGCCGGTCAACAGTGTCACGTTGGATCGTCGGAGGGCCGGTTTCAGACAGGCACGGGCAGAAGAGTTGCGCCGCCCGCCGGAGGTATTGATCCGATAGATCGCACCGCCTTCGCCCGCCGGATCATTGATGTTGTCGGTGCGCGGAAGGCCCAATTCATCGACGGCGGCAAAGAAGTGGCGATTGACCGGATGGATCTGATCGCTGACATCCTGCACCGTGATCGGGCCGTCGCCCTGCCGTCGCCCGTCCGGGGCGACCTGTGTTTCCATTTCCTCATAGGTGCGGCGCACGGCGTCCCAACCCCAGCCGGTCGCGCCGTCCGCTTCCCAATCGTCGAAATCCTGCGGCAGGCCGCGGGCATAGATCAGCGCGTTGATGGCGCCGGAGCCGCCGACCCCCTTGCCGCGCGGCCAGTAGCCACGGCGCCCGGCCAGCGTGTCTTCTGCCTCGCTCTCGTATTTCCAGTTCACCCGCGCATCGTGGAAACACTTGCCATAGCCGAGCGGCAGGGCGATCCAGGGGCTGCGCCCGCGCCCGCCCGCCTCTAGAATGAGCACGCGATGCCTGCCGCTGGCGCTCAATCTCTCGGCCAGCACACAACCCGCCGAACCCGCGCCCACGATGATATAGTCATATCCTGCCATGATCGGTCCTGTCCCGTTCTGCTGGTTCAACGCGCAAGCGTTACAAAGAGAATTTTGCCTCGGAAAGCGAAATCGCGGAGACGGGCGCGAAATTTTCCGGCCGCAGGGATCACCAAGGCCGGCACCGGCAAGGCCGGAAAGATGAACCGATTTTGGCCTCAAGACAGCGTGAAGTGGCAACCACGGCCTTGTTGAGCGGGCAGGACAATCATAGGGTGCGGCTAACACGTCAGGGGCGGCCGTGCTGGTCGCGACAGATCGAAACTCGAGGTCGTCATGTCCAACAGAATTCATTCGGTTCTTCTCGCGTTGACCCTGCTGATGGCACCGCTGACGGCGCAGGCCGGCATTGGTCCCTTGATCGATCCGGCGGGCCTTGGCGCAAGATTGGAGCGTGATCCGCCGATCGTTCTGGACATTCGCTCCGGGTCGGCCTTTGCGAAGGGGCGTATTCCTGACGCGCGCTCGGCGCCTTACGGCCTCTTCAGGGGCGGGGCCGACAATCCCGGTGAACTTGTTCCCGAGGAGCGTCTGACCGAGGTGCTGCGCGCGCTCGGCCTGACGACGAACAAGGCGGTCGTCATTGTTCATCAGGGCAGCGACGCGACGGATTTCGGTGCCGCAGCCCGAGTCTATTGGACGCTGAAATCGAACGGCTTCAGAGATCTGGCGATTCTCAATGGTGGCATCAATGGCTGGCTGAAGGCCGGGCAGAGAATTGCCAAGGGGCCGGCCGCTGCCATCACCCCCAGCACCATCACGGCGCGCTATGATCCGACATGGCTGGCCACCCGCGAGGATATCAAGGCGATCATCGACGGCAAGGACACCGCCGAACTGATCGATGCGCGTCCAGAGGCGTTCTGGAAGGGCGAAGCCAAGCATGGCGCCGCTGCCCGCCCCGGCACCCTGCCGCAGGCGCGGCTGTTCACGCATGATCGCTGGTTTGGGAAGGATGAACCGGCGCTGATAAAGCCGGAATTGATCCGGCAACTCGCGGCGGAAAACGGGTTCGAGCAGGGGGATCGGCTGGTATCCTTCTGCAATACCGGGCATTGGGCCGCGACGAACTGGTTCGCGTTGAGCGAAGTGGCGGGAATCGAGGGCGTTCGGATGTATCCCGAATCCATCGTGGGCTGGTCGCAGTCGGGCTATGAAATGGCCAATGTTCCCAGCCTGTTTCAGAACATGCTGAACAAGATCACCGGCAAGTATTGAGGCGGCCCATGACACCATCGAGCGTCGTCCGACGGCCCGCCGGGCCCAGTGCCATCTCGCGCAGCGGAATCGTCCTGGGCACGGGGCTGATCATTCTTACCGTCGCCCTGTTCGCGGGGCCGCGTTCTGGCACCATCCTCATGATCGGGCTCGGGTTTGGCCTGACGCTGGAGGGGTTCCGGTTCGGGTTCACCGGGCCGTGGCGGCGGATGATCCTCGAGCGCGACGCCTCTGGCCTCATTGCGCAGTTCGTCTCGATCGGTCTCGTGGCACTGGCGGCCTTTCCGCTGCTGGCGGCGCATGGCGGGGAACTCAAGGGCGCGCATGCACCGATCGGGATCGCCATGATCGGCGGCGCCTTTCTCTTTGGCACGGCGATGCAGATCGTTCTGGGCTGTGGTTCGGGCACCCTTGTGAATGCCGGCAGCGGCAATCCGATCGGCGCGCTGACGCTGCCGTTCTTTGCGCTTGGCAGTTTCGGCGGAGCCTATCACCTGTCCTGGTGGACCGATCTGGGAAGCCTGCCGGTGGTGGCGCTGAGCGGGACGCGCGGATTGCTGATCACGCTGGCCGGGCTGGCGGCGCTGGCGGGGTTGGCGATTCTGTTTGGCAAGTCCGGAAGCCACCGCCTGCCGGCGCGGTATTGGGGCGCGGCAATCGTGCTGGCGGGCCTGGCGGTGCTGCATCTGGTCGTGTCGGGCCAGCCCTGGGGCGTGGTCTATGGTCTTGGGCTCTGGGTGGCCAAGGGCGTGGTGGCGGCGGGGGGGGATCTTTCGGGGTCAACCTTCTGGGCGGCATCGGCCAATGCGGCGCAGGTCAAGGCAAGCCTTCTGACCGATGTGACCTCGCTCACCAATCTGGGTCTGATCGGTGGAGCGGCGCTGATGACCTGGTGGCGGGCGGGGTTTTCCGCAGCACTGCCACGGCTGCCGCTGCGGGCCTGGATGGCGGTCGTGCTGGCGGGGCTGGTGCTGGGCTATACGTCGCGGCTGGCCTTTGGCTGTAACATCGGGGCGTTTTTCAGCGGCATCAGCACCGGATCGCTGCATGGCTGGGTGTGGTTCATCGCGGCCTTTGCCGGGTCGTGGCTGGGCATCCGCCTGCGCCCGGCTCTGGGGCTGGAGGCGCGGCGATGACACGTTCCCATGTCGCTCTGCTGATGGCTTTGGCGGTGCTCGGCCTTCTGGCGCTGGATCAGGTGCAGTCGACGCCGCTCAACCCCTACACCGGACCACCCATGCTGGCGCTTGGGTCGGGTCTGGCGGCGACGGGCGGGCATTGCGCCGCGCCGCCACCGAAATAGCCCTCAGATCGGGTTGAGATAGGTCATCGGATCGACGCTGTCGAAGCCGTCACGCACCTCGAAATGCAGCGCCGCGGTGCCCTTGCGCCGGATCTCGGCCAGTTTCTGACCGCGCTTGACCGTGTCGCCCTTGGCCACTGAAAGCCCATCGACATTCGAATAGACGGTCAGGATATTGTTCGAATGCTTGACCACGATGATCGGGATGCCGTTGCTGTCCTCGGTAATCGCGGCGACAACCCCGTCATCGGCGGCTTTGATCTCTGTTCCCGGAGCGGCGGCGATGTCGATCCCGTCATTGCGGCCCTTGGCATAGTCGCGGATGATGTCACCCTTGACCGGAAAGGCCATGCGCGCGCCCGTGGCCTTGGTTTCGGTCTTGCCCAGATCGGGGGCCGCGACAGCTTTTACCGGGGCGGCCTTTGGGGTTGTATCATCCGGCGGAAGCGGTTTGGCGGCACTGGGCGGTGTCGGCGTCGGCGACCCGGTTCCGGGGCGTGGCACGGCCACGACCTCGGCCGCGATGGGCGCTGAAGCCGTTTCCTCGGACTGGGCGACGGGGATCAAGAGATACTGCCCCTCGCGCACGACAAAATCGGGGCCAAGCCCGTTCCAGTCGGCAAGGTTGCGGACCGAGACATTGTAGAGCCGCGCAATGGTAAAGGCGGTCTCGCCGCGCTCGACCTTGTGGCGCAGCGGTTCAACGCCCACCTGAGCGGCGGGAGCAAGCGAGGTGGTTTCGACCTGCTGCGCATCCGCCCGACGAATGGCACCATCCGCAAGCGACGCGATATCGACGCTTCCGGGAGGCTGGATTGGCCCGCCAAGCGGTTCGACGACGCGGTTGGGCAGGGCGATCACCTCGCCCGGACGCAGCGGATCACCGGTCTGCACGCCGTTGAAGCGCGCCAGTTCCTGCGGATCGGCCCCGATCCGGCGGGCCAGGGTGGCCACCGTGTCGCCACGCTCGGCGACGGCGACCTGATAGCCGGGATAAGAGATGATCCCGCGTGCGTCGGGTTGCGGGCGGTTTGAGCTCGCGTTGAGCGCCGCATCAGCGGTGCTGGGTGCGTTGCCAAAGAGCCCTCGCATGTCCATGTCGAGCGGGCGTTCACAAGCTGCAAGCGTCAGGGTCACAGCTGCAAGAACGGGCAGGGAACGCGGAATACGATGCATCTCGATCATCCTCAGGGTCTGCCCCGTGTTGTCCGGGGTCTTGGTTTGCAAAAATGAACGCTGTGTCACACGTCACGCCCCAGACCTTCGACCAAGGGCACAAAGCGCACCGAGCGCAACTCGTCATAGTCGAACCCGGTCTCGGTTCGGGTCACCCGGATCAGGCGTTGCACGGTATCGGACTGACCAACGGGCAATACCATGATACCCCCGATTTTCAGTTGCGCCAATAGGGGTCCGGGCGGATCCTCTGCCGCAGCCGTCACGATGATGCGGTCAAATGGCGCCTGATCGGGCAGGCCAAAGCAGCCATCCGCCGTCAGCGCCGTGATATTCGTGAGGTCCAGTGCGCGAAACACCTCGGTGGCTTCGCGCACCAGTCGCTTGTGACGATCCACAGTATAGATGCGGCGCACCAGTTGGCTGAGGATCGCCGCCTGATAGCCCGATCCGGTGCCAACCTCGAGCACGGTATCACGCGGCGTGACCTTGAGCGCCTGGGTCATCAAGCCGACCACCGATGGCTGGCTGATCGTCTGCCCGCAGGCAATCGGCAGCGGCATGTCCTCATAGGCGCGTTCTGCAAAGTAACCGCGGATGAACGGGCTTCGGTCGATCTTTTCCATCGCGGTCAGCACCCGCGCATCGGTCACGCCCTTGGAGCGCAGCGCGAAAAGGAACTGCATCTTGCGTTCGGCAATATGGTCGGCCTCGTCGCTCATTCGATGGCTTTCAGCGCCTCCAGCGCATCATGCGCGGTCAGTTCGGCGCGCATTGGCGCCACCGAGATATACCCTTGCAGATTGACATCGGCGTCCGATCCGGGGCTCGTGGGCTCATGCTGCGGTGCGCCAGTGACCCACAGAAAGCGTCGCCCCGACGGTGCGACATGCGGCTCGACGCCATATCCCATGTCGCGGCGAAAACCTTGCGGCGCGGCGCGCAGGCCCTTGACGGCGGATGCGGGCACCGGCGGAAAGTTGATGTTGTAGAAGATGCCGTAGTCGTCTTGAGTCCAGACCCCCTTGTCGAGCAGGCGCCGCAGCGTTGGCAGACCATGCGCGCGCGCCGCCTCGAACGTGTCGCCGAGATCGCGGTTGCCGGGTCCGTAATACTGGCTGAGCGCCACCGCCGGGATGCCTTGCAGCGCGGCCTCCATCGCGGCACCCACGGTGCCGGAATAGACCGCGTTCTCAGCGGCGTTGTTGCCGCGATTGACGCCCGAGAGCACCAGATCGGGGCGAGCGCCCTTCATCACGTCATGCAAGCCCGCCAGCACACAATCGGCGGGGCTGCCCTCGGCGGCAAAGCGGCGCTCGGCCATTTTCGAGATCATCATCGGGCGGGTATAGGAAATGCAATGACCGACCCCGGATTGCTCGAAGGCCGGGGCGACGGTCCAGACCTCTCCGCTGTCTCCGGCAAGGGCGGTCGCAATTTCATGCAGCACGACCAGACCCGGTGCGTTGATGCCGTCGTCATTTGTGATGAGGATGCGCATGTGGGTGTCCAGTCCTGCTGTCTGGCATGGTGTAGCGGCGCAGTGCAGGCGGGGCAAGCGGTGCTCGGAGCTTCACTCGCCCATGATTTCCGAAATTGTGCGCAGCGTGGCCATGACGACGACCTGCGCGCGTCAAAGAAGCGTGAGCAGGCGCAGGGCCTCGTCACGCGGATGGGCGAGCAGCGCGCGGTCCTCGCCGGGAAAGAACCGGGCGCGGGTCGCGGTCGCCATCGGATTCGGGGAAAGCACATGCACCTTTGGCCCGATGCGCAGCGTCTCGGCCTGCCAGCTCCGCGCGAGGGCGATCTGCGCCGCCTTGGTGGCGCCGTAGGCGCCAAAGAACTTCTCGCCCGCGCGCGGATCGTCGAAAAAGATGGCCTGACCCTGTTCGCCCAGCAGGGGCGCAAGAAAGGGGATGAGACCCCCGGTGGCGGTCACGTTGCAGGCGATGGATTTGGCCCAGTCGCCCTCGGCCAGATGTGACGCGGGCGCCAGCGGCGCCGCATGGACCGCCGCATGGACCCAGAGTGCCACCCCGCCCCAGCGGTCATGGATCGAGCGGCAAAGCTGGGCCATCGCCTGCATGTTGGTGATGTCCATGGGCGCCAGCGTTGCACCGCCGCCAGCCGCCTGAATGCGGTCGTCGAGTTCCTCGAGGGCGCCCGTGGTGCGCGCCACGGCAACAACGTGATGGGTCTTGGCCAGGATCTCGGCCATGGCGGCGCCGAGACCGCGCGAGGCACCGGTGACAAGGGCTATCCGGGGGGGATCATTGCGTTCCATGTGCGGCAAATCCCACCAGTCGCCGGGCAAATCAAGGGCTAACTCTTGACTTTCATTCGCATGCAGCGAAAAGGTCGATCAACGCAGGTTACAGAGGGACACGAACAGATGAACGACAGAGTTCTCAGCACGGCCGTGATCGGTCAGGACAGTTGGCTTCGCAAGGCAGGCCTCGTTCTGGGCGGCTCGTTCTTGATCGCGTTGGCCGCGCAGGTCAGCGTGCCGTTCTATCCGGTGCCGATGACGCTCTCGACGCTGGCGATTTTGTTCGTCGGGCTGAGTTTTGGCTCGCGCCTCGGGGCCGTGACCCTGTTGGCCTATCTGGCCGAGGGTGCGATCGGGCTGCCGGTCTTTGCGAACGGGATGAACGGAGCGGCATTCTTTGGTCCGACAGCCGGATTTCTGATTGGCTTTGTCGGGATGGCCTGGCTGGCCGGTCTGGCGGTGGAAAAGGGGCTGGCGCGTGGGCCGGTTGCAACGTCGCTCTGCACGATCGGCATTTCGGCGCTGCTCTATCTGCCGGGTCTGGCCTGGCCTGCGACGATGATGGGCAAGACCTGGGACGCGCTCTGGAGCGGCTGGATGGCGCCGTTCCTTCTGGGGGACACGGTCAAGGCTGTTCTGGCCGCGCTGATTGTCAGCGGGATCTGGACGATCGTCAAGTCGCGCCGGGGATAACCTGATCCTTTGCGCAAGATTGGCGCCGCCCTCAACGGGCGGCGCTTTTTGTTTCAAGATATTGCCAGCCGTTTTTATCTTGTTTCCGGTAGTGTAAGACGTTCCGTTCGGCCGCCGCGCGACAGAATGATCACGCCTTCGCCAATGGCTGCAACCGTGGCCCCGTTGACCACATCACCCACAACGACAGCATCAACGCCATCCGCCGAGCGGATCACGGCCCGGGCCACATCCGGACCGTGCCGTGTGCTCAAAAGGGTGAGGCGGGCAGGGGGCAGGGCATCGCGCAGGGTGGCCGCAGCAAGCGTTGCCTCCGGAGTTTCGGTGGTATCAGTCATTCTCGCCTCGATGCTTGGGGGTGGAGTTCGCTCCTAACCTTTCCGCATTGGCGTGGATAGTCCGACCCCGGCACCATCGGCAGGATGTCGCTGCAACGCAGCAAATTCCGGCGGTGCGTCGCTCAAGGCGCCTGTCGCGCGCCTATTCGGCGGCTTTCAGCTCGAAACCCTTCTCGATCATGTCAGAGGGCGCCACCGGATACTCGCCCGAGAAACAGGCATCGCAATATTGCGGACATTTCGCGTCGCGCCCCGCGGCCTCGCCAACAGCGCGGTAAAGGCCATCGAGCGAGATGAAGCGCAGACTGTCCACCGCCAGATAGTCACGCATTTCTTCCTCGGACATGGTCGCGGCCAGCAATTTGTCACGTTGCGGCGTGTCCACCCCATAAAAGCAAGGCCAGGCCGTTGGCGGAGAGGCGATGCGGAAATGCACCTCTGCCGCGCCCGCGTCGAGGATCATCTCCTTGATCTTGCGGCTGGTGGTGCCACGCACCACGCTATCATCGACAAGCACTACCCGCTTGCCCCTGATCAGGGCACGGTTGACGTTGAGCTTGAGCCGCACGCCCATGTTGCGGATCTGTTCGGTGGGCTCGATGAAGGTGCGGCCCATATATTGATTGCGAATGATCCCCATCGCGTAGGGAATGCCCGACTCCTGGCTGAAACCGATGGCGGCAGGTGTTCCGCTGTCCGGCACGGGACAGACGAGGTCCGCGTCCACCGGGGCCTCACGTGCCAGTTCGACGCCGATCTGATGGCGCGTTTCATAGACGGAACGGCCACCGATGATGCTGTCGGGCCTTGAGAAATAGACATGCTCGAAGATGCAGAATCGCGGCGATTGGCGGCGAAAGGGAAAATGGCTCTCGATTCCGTCTCGGGGTGAGATCACCACCATCTCGCCCGGCTCGATCTCGCGCAGGAACTGCGCCCCGATGATATCGAGTGCGCAGGTTTCCGACGACAGAACCCAGCCGTCGCCCAACTGTCCAAGCACCAGCGGCCGCACACCGAGCGGATCGCGCACTCCGATCAGCTTGCTATGGGTCATGGCGACGATCGAGAACGCCCCTTCGGCCCGGCGCAGGGCATCCTCCATCCGTTCGGGGATGGTGCGTTGCAGGGACCGGGCCATCAGGTGGATGATGCATTCGCTGTCCGAGCCGGATTGAAAGATCGAGCCACGATCAATCAGTTCCTTGCGCAGGGCATCGGCATTGGTGAGATTGCCATTATGGGCAATGGCGGCGCCGCCCATGGAAAACTCGCCAAAGAAGGGTTGCACGTCGCGGATGACGGCCCCCTTGGCCCCGGCGGTAGAATAGCGCACATGGCCGATGGCGAGCGGGCCGGGCAGCGTTTCCATCAGCGATTGGCGGGTGAAATTGTCGCGCACATAGCCAAAGCGGCGCACCGAATTGAACCCGAGTTCTGGATCATGGCTGACGATGCCACCAGCCTCTTGTCCACGATGTTGCAGGGCGTGCAGGCCAAGGGCCACGAAATTAGCCGCATCGGTCAGGCCGATCACGCCAAAAATTCCGCATTCCTCCTTGAGCTTGTCGTCATCGAATGGGTGTGCGGGGGGCATTTGTCTGGACAAAGCTGGCAGCTCCGAATCCGGTTGTAGCGCTTGGCCTTCTCTTACGCGCTTGGGGTGGACATGTCACGAAACTATCATGCTACGGAGCGCCCGGCCGGATCAGAGCCGGGGTGCCGCTACGTCACTCTTGATGCACATCACAGGATCCGATCAGCTCTTCATACTGCCGCGTGACCCAGCCAAGCGCCTGTTCGGGGTTGCCGTCCTCGATCTTGCCGGTCAGCTGGGCAAACACGCGCGCCGAGCGGCTGTCGTCGATGATCTGGATGGATTGCGAACTGATCACCGTCTGATAGACGAAATACGCGATGGCCACGAGCAGAACACCGCGCACGACGCCAAAGACAAAGCCCAGGCCCTGATCAAGCCCCCCCAGAACCGAGCGCTGGACCAGCGAGGAAAACAGCGGGGTGATCAGCGAGGCGGCGATCAGTCCGACGGCAAAAACGGCCGCAAACGCCGCGATCATGCTCAACTCGCAACTGTCGGCGATGAATTCGCCGACGACCGGGATTTCCTTGACCAAGGGTTCAACCTGCGGCGCGAAGATGAAGGCAAGGATGCCCGCAACCACCCAACCCGCAATCGCCAGAGCCTCTCGCACGAAGCCGCGCGAATAGGCCAAGAGCGCCGACAAGACAATGAAGAGCGCCACGACTCCGTCGATGATGGTGAAACCTTGCATGCTCTCGTCCTGTCCCTCTGGCCCTAACCGGCGCCAAATATATCGCCCACAAAAGCGGTCAGATCGCCCATCTGGATCAGGCGCAGCCCGCTCTCTCCCCCGGTTTTGCCGCCGGACGGAGTGATCGCCGCTGTGAAACCAAGTTTTTGAGCCTCTTTCAACCTGTTTTCTGTCTGACCGACCGGGCGAAGTGCTCCCGATAGGCTGATTTCCCCGAAAACCACGGTATCCGCAGGCAGCGCTGTGTCCTCGCGCGCACTCAGAAGGGCGGCGGCGACTGCAAGATCTGCTGCCGGCTCGCTGATCTTGAGGCCACCGGCCACGTTGAGATAGACATCGAGCCCGGCAAAGGGGATGCCGCAGCGCGCCTCGAGCACGGCAAGGATCATCGCCAGCCGCGCGTTGTCCCAGCCGACCACGGCACGGCGCGGCTGGGCCTGTGGCGTTGGCGCGACCAGCGCCTGAATCTCCACCAGCAGAGGCCGTGTGCCTTCGATCCCGGAAAAGACCACCGAGCCGGGGGAGGGCGCGCCGCGCCCCGAGAGAAAGAGCGCCGACGGATTGGCCACCTCGGCCAGCCCGGCCCCGGTCATCTCGAAAACGCCGATCTCGTCGGCGGGGCCAAAGCGGTTCTTGACGGACCGCAGGATGCGGAACTGATGGCCGCGCTCGCCCTCGAAATAGAGCACGCAATCGACCATGTGCTCGACCACGCGGGGGCCTGCGATCTGGCCATCCTTGGTGACATGGCCGACCAGGATCACGCTGGTGCCCGAGCGCTTGGCAAAGGTGGTCAGCTCATAGGCGGCGGCCCGCACCTGTGCGACGCTGCCGGGCGCGGCCTCGACCGTGTCTGACCACATCGTCTGGATCGAATCGATGATGACCAGATCGGGTCGTTCGGACTCGAGCGTGGTCAGGATGTCGCGCAGGGCGGTGGCGGTGGCCAGCTTGACCGGCGCCTCGGCCAGCCCCAGACGTTGCGCGCGCATCCGCACTTGCGCGCTTGCCTCCTCGCCCGAGACGTAGAAGGTCTTGAGCCCGGCGCGGGCGAACTGGGCCGCCGCCTGAAGCAGCAGAGTCGATTTGCCGATCCCCGGATCGCCACCCACCAGAACCGCACTTGCCGGCACCAGACCACCGCCCAGAACCCGGTCCAACTCCCCGATGCCGGACTGGGTGCGCAACGGCGGGGCCTCTTCCGTAGTCAGATCCGTCAGCGACAGGACAGACCCGCGCTTGCCGCCCAGCGTCTTGCCTTTTGGACCGGCCGATAGGGGGGCCTCCTCGACGATGGAATTCCATTCGCCGCAGGCCTCGCACCGGCCCGACCAGCGCGAATGCACCGCGCCGCAAGCCGTGCAGGAAAAGGAAGTCGGTTTGACCATAGTCGCGTGATGCCCCAACCAGCAGCGGCGGTCAAACCCGAAAGACCGCGCCGCGAGGATCTTCGATCACAGAGCCCGCTTTTCCGAGAGCAGACCAATGGTGATCGACGCGAGAATGCATCCACTAAACAGATAAAGCCCCCAGGCGACCTCAATTCGGGCGAGCCCCACGCCTTTGACGAGCACAATGTAGAGCGCGATCAGAAAGATGTCGGCCATCGCCAGCTTGCCCAGAACATGCAGAACCGGCAGCACCCGACGCCGCATCAGACCGAAATGGATGAGCGCCAGACCGATGGTCTTGAGATAGGGTGCAAAGAGGGCAAAGAAGGTGACGAGGAGGGCGAGGAACACATCGGTGCGCCAGAGTTCCTGAAGGCCGGAAATGACGCTGATTTCCGAGAGGCCAAAGAGCGGCAGGTCGAGGCCGGCGCGCAGGAGTGGCGTGAACCAGGCGACGGGAAAAAGCAGGAGGAGGGAGAGGTTGGCGAATCGGATCACCGCGTTCACCGCACCGCCTCGATTGGCCCCGTCGCCCGGCCATGGATGAACTGATCCAGATAGGGATCGCCGGAATGGTCCATCTCCGCCACCGGACCGGTCCATTTGATCACGCCGTCATGCAGCATCGCCACGTTGTCGGCGATGGCGCGCACGCTCGACATGTCATGGGTGATGGTCATCGCGGTGGCGCCTATTTCGGTAACAATCTCGCGGATCAGGTCGTTGATGACACCGGCCATGATCGGATCGAGGCCGGTGGTCGGCTCGTCGAAAAAGATGATCTCGGGTTCGGCGGCAATGGCGCGGGCCAGACCCACGCGCTTTTGCATCCCGCCCGAAAGCTCTGCCGGGAATTTGTCGGCCACGTCGGGTTTCAAGCCGACGCGGCGCAGCTTTTCGATGGCAATTTCGCGGGCTTCGGGCAGGGGCCGCTTGCGCGAGCCGCGCAACAGGCGGAAGGCGACGTTTTGCCAGACAGGCAGGGAATCAAACAGCGCACCGCCCTGAAAGAGCATCCCGAAGCGGGCGAGGAAGGCATCCCTGTCGCCCTTGGTCACGTCTTGTCCGTCCAGCGTGATGGTGCCGCTGTCGGGGCGGATCAGGCCGAGGATGCATTTCAACGCCACCGATTTGCCGGTGCCGGAGCCGCCAATGATCACCATCGACCTCCCCGACGCGATGGTCAGGTTGACGCCTATGAGGACACGGTTGGGGCCAAAGGCCTTGTGAACGTCGGTGAGCTCGATCATGCCGAAAAGAACAACTCTGTCAGGATGTAGTTGGAGGCAAGGATCAGCACAGAGGCCGCCACCACCGCCGATTTTGTTGCGCGCCCTACGCCCTGCGCGCCGCGCCCGGATTCCATTCCATAGTAACAGCCCATCAGCGCCACGATGAAGCCGAAAACCGCCCCCTTGATGACGCCGGAGACCACATCCCATGTCTCGAGAAAATCAATGGTGTTGTGAAGATAGGTCGCCGCCCCGAAATCGAGCCGCCCGACCCCCACCAGAAACCCGCCCATGATGCCGATCGCATCGCCCACGCCGACCAGCAACGGGACGGCCAGCGTGGCGGCCAGCACGCGGGGCAGGGTTAGGTATTTCATCGGGTCGGTGGAGAGCGTGGTGAGCGCGTCAATCTGTTCTGTCACCTTCATCGTGCCAATCTCGGCGGCGATGGAGGAGGCCACGCGCGCCGCCACCATGAGGCCGCCCAGCACGGGGCCAAGTTCACGGGTGAGGCCGATCGCGACGATCGAGGGCACCACGGTCTCGGCGTTGAAGCGCGCGCCGCCAGCATAGATCTGGAGGGCGAGTGCGCCGCCCGTAAAGAGCGCGGTCATCCCCACCACCGGCAGCGAAAGCCAGCCGATCTGGATCAGAGCCTGCAAGAATTCGCGGGTATAAAAGGGCGGCCGGGCGAGATGGCTCAGGGTATTGCTGGCAAAGAGCGCGATCCGTCCCACCGCCGCCAGCGCCGTCAGCACATACCGTCCGATACCGGCCAGAAAGCTCTGAAAAAAAGTCATCCGCCGATATAGCGCCGCAGGTAGCGCGCCCCCAGTGAGGTCAGGATCTCATAGCCGATGGTGGCGGCATTGTCGGCGAGGTGGTCAATCAACTGGCTCGCACCGAGAAGTTGCAGAGTCTTCGGATCATGGCCCAGATCGGTGACATCGACGCAGATCAGGTCCATCGAGATGCGGCCCGCGATGGGGCAGGGGATGTCCTCGGCCCACAGGCTGGTCCTTGGCCCCATCGCCCGCAGGATGCCATCGGCATAGCCCGCGGCAACCGTTGCGATGCGGGTCTCGCGCGCGGCGGTGAAATCATTGCCATAGCCCACGGTTTCGCCCGCCGTCAGATCACGGCACTGGATCACGGGGATATCAAGCGTCACCACCGGGCGCGCCGTCGCAAAGGGCCGCCCGCCATAAAGCCCGATGCCGGGCCGCGCCAGATCGAAGTGATAGTCCGCGCCCAACAGGATCCCGGCGGTATTGGCCAGACTGCGCGGCACCTCCAACCCGTCGGTCATCGCACGGAACTGCGCCAGTTGCCGGGTATTCATGGCGTGATCGGGGTCGTCGGCACAGGCCAGGTGACTCATCATGAGACGCAGATCCTGAGCCAACGCGACATCGCGCAGCGCCGCCCATTCGGCAGGTTCCATGCCGAGCCGGTTCATGCCGCTGTCAAGCTGGACCCCGAATGGTTTGCCGGGCAGAGCCTCAACGTGACGGATCATCTGATGCACCGAGTTGATCATCGGGATCAGGTCCATATCGCCGATCATGTCGGCATCCCCCGGCATATGGCCGGACAACAGATAGATTTGAGGCCCTGGCCCAAGGGCCTGACGCAGGGTTGCGCCCTCTTCCGCGATGGCAACAAAGAACTGTCGTGCCCCGGCCCGCGCCAGACTGCGCGCCACACGCTCGGCACCGAGCCCGTAGGCGTTGGCCTTGACCACAGCCGCCGTCTCTCCTGCGCAAAGCGCCGCAAGCGCACGCCAGTTGGCGACGACAGCGTCAAGGTCGATGGTCAGGGTCGCGGTGCTCATGCGCGGGGTTTTGACAGGACTGTCGCCGGGGTCAAGGGGAAAGGCAGGGGGGGCAGGCCTGATACGGCCCCCATGATGCCCCCATGCGGCGGCAGTCCAGGTTCGCCGCTCGGGGGCGAAGGAGGCCCGCGATCCGGTCGCTGCGGATCAGAACCAGCTGCGCACGCCGCGCGCGGCACCGGATATGTCCTGTCCCACGCCCTCGACCGTCGCGCAACCGCCCATCACGGCGATCAGAGCGAGCAAGATGATCTTTCGCATACTCCTGCCTTCATGTTTTGCCTGTTCTCAGTCGTCTGCCTCGAACCACCAGACTTCGGGGAGAAATCCGATACCGTCCCCGTAGAGCGGCAGTCGGTCGGCAGCATATTTCAACTCGGCCTTATGGGCAATACGCCCGACGCTATATTGGTGAATCGGGATCACATAGCGGCCCGCCATCAACACCCGGTCCAGCGCGCGGGTCGCGGCGACAAACTCTTCTCGGTCGCGCGCCTGAAGCATATGCGCAATCATCGCCTCGGCGGCGGGGGATTTCATGCCCATGAGATTACGGCCTCCGGGTTGGTCGGCGACAGCGCTGCCCCAATAGAACAATTGCTCGTTGCCGGGGCTGAGCGAGAGCGCGCGGCGCATCAGGGTGAGGTCGAAATCATACTGCGCCTCACGCTCGGCATATTGCGCCTTGTCGGTCATTTCCACGTCGAGCGCGATGCCCAGCCGGTCGAGGGCGCGCGCGTAGATCTCCATCATGGCACTGGCTTGCGCCATCAATCCGTCCTGCTGCAAGAGCACGTTCAGCCGGAGCGCCTTGCCTGCCGCATTGACGAGGCGCCCGTCCCGCACCTGCCAACCCGCCGCAGCGAGAAGATCCATGGCGCGCCGGATATTGGCCCGGTTTCGCGCGGTGCCGTCGCCCAGCGGCAGGGTATAGCCTTCTAGCGTGCCGGGCAGGAGCGTGGCGGCAAAAGGTTCCAGCAGGTCGCGCACCCGGCCGGAGGCGGGGCCGTGATCCATGCCAAGTTCGGAATTCGAGAAATACGAAGTGATGCGCGGCTGTCGGCCACCGGTGAGGGTGTCGTTGATGTATTCGAAATTGAACGCCGTGATCAGCGCCTCGCGCACCCGCCAGTCATCCAGCGGCGGACGGCGCGTGTTCATCACGAATCCGGTCATGCCCGACGGCTTGCGGTGCGCGATCTCCGACAGCACGATGTTGCCCTGCTTCACCGCCGGAAAGTCATACTGCGTCGCCCAGGCCTCGGCATTCAATTCGCGCACATAACTGATAAGCCCGGCCTTGAAGGCCTCTTTCAGAACCGTGTCGTCGCCATAGAATTCGATGCGGATCTCGTCAAAATTGTTGGTGCCACGCCGCAGAGGCAGATCACGACCCCAATAATCGGGGTTGCGGCGCAAGACGACCGAGCGATTGATCTCGTAACTCTCGACCCGATAGGGGCCCGAACCGATCGGGATGTCCGCGATCCCCGCCTCGGTGATGTCACGCCCCTGCCACTGCGCCCTTTGCAGGATAGGTCGCAGCCCGGCGAGCAGCGGCAGCTCGCGGTCCGCCACGTTGAAGGTGATGCGCACCGAGCGCGGGCCGGTCTGTTCAATCCTTGCCACCTTTTCCCAGAAGCCACGATAGCGTGGGTGTCCGCGCGCGCCGATTTCCTCGAACGACCAGATCACATCCGCGACCGTGACCGGCGCGCCATCCGAGAATCGCGCCTCGGGCCGCAGGGTGAATTCGACCCAGTCCCGCTCCGCTCCGGTCTCGACTGATTCGGCCAAAAGACCGTAGAGTGTGAACGGCTCGTCCCAAGAGCGGCCCATCAGGGTCTCATGCGTGAGTGCGACCAATTGCCAGGGCGGGGTGCCGCGCAGAATAAAGGGATTGAGCGAATCAAAGCCGCCGACATCCCCCGTCACCACGCGGCCGCCTTTGGGCGCGTCCGGATTGGCATAGGGCAGCGACACAAAATCGGGTGGAAGGGCCGGCAACCCATACATAGCTATGCCATGTGCCGGCTCGGCCTGTGCCGTCGCGGCTAGTCCGCCAAGGCAGAGACCAAGCCAGGCAAGCCGCAATCGGCGAAAGAAATCTGATCCCATTTTGGCAATGACCCCGGATATGCCACGTTCCTCTCGCCCGTACCCTAGAGAGGGATTCATGGCTTTTCAAACTTTTAGCTTGGATAGCGACGCAGGAATGCTTATAAAGGGGGCACTGCTCGATAGGTTTCTTGCCTGTATGAAACCTGCCTCAATAACTTGACGCCCGCCTCGTGCGGGCGTTTTTTTACGCTCTCAGGCTCGTGATGCCCATTCCCCGTGCATTTCGCTGACGCAGCACTTATGCTGCGCCTGCACCATGGAGTGGGAGAATGAACATGAGCATCAAGGGCAAGACCGCCGTCATCACAGGATCGAATTCGGGCATCGGTCTGGGGATCGCCGAGGTTTTGGCGCGCGCCGGGGTCAATGTCGTGCTGAACTCGTTTACCGATTCGAAAGAGGATCACGCCCTGGCCGCGCGAATCGCGCAGGAGACCGGGGTCGAGGCCCGTTACATTCAGGCGGACATGTCGAACGGCGATCAATGCCGCGCGCTGATCGCCAAGGCCGGAACCTGTGACATCCTGGTGAACAACGCGGGCATTCAGCATGTCTGCCCGATCGACACGTTTCCGGTGGACAAATGGAACGCGATCATCGCGGTAAATATGAACTCGGTCTTTCACACGACGGCGATGGCCCTGCCTCTGATGCGCAAGGCGGGTTGGGGGCGGATCGTCAATATTGCCTCCGGGCACGGTCTGCGCGCCTCGCCGTTCAAGGCGGCCTATGTGACGGCTAAGCACGGCGTGGTCGGCATGACCAAGACGGTCGGGCTCGAAACCGCCAAGGAGCCGATCACCTGCAATGCGGTGTGTCCCGGTTATGTGCTGACCCCGCTCGTCGAGGCGCAGATCCCCGACACGGCCAAGCAATACGGCATTTCCGAGGAGGAGGCGATCGAGAAGGTGATTTTGGCCAAGCAGCCATCGAAGGAGTTTGTCACGGTAGAGCAACTCGCCGGAACCGTTCTGTTCCTCTGCTCGGATGCGGCGGCGCAGATCACGGGAAGCGCGATCGCGGTCGATGGCGGCTGGACTGCGGCCTGAACCAGACCGGGGGCGCTGCCCCCGGACCCCCGGAGTATTTCAGGAACGATGAAGCAGCGTCAGCTGCGACGCTGCTCGATCCGTTCGACTTGCGGCCGTTCGGCAGGATAGACCAGCCCGGCCGAAATGATCAGCTTGGCGGCATCCTCGATGCCCATGTCCAGCTCGATCACATCCTCGCGGGGAAAATAGAGCAGAAAGCCCGACGTCGGGTTGGGGGTGGTCGGCACGAAGACGCTGAGCATGTCGCAGGTGGCGCCGGCCTTTTCGCTGATCTCGCCCCGCGCCTCGGTCGAGATGAAACCGATGGCCCAGATTCCCTTGCGCGGGTATTCCACGAGGCAGGCTTTCTCGAAGCTGCTCTCGGATTGGGCAAACACCGTCTCGGCGATCTGCTTGACGCCCGAATAGATCGAACGGACGACCGGCATCCGGTTCACGAGGGATTCGGCAAAAAGGATGAGCGAGCGTCCGATCAGCCCCTTGGCAACCCAGCCCACCACCACGGTGAAGATCAGAAAGATGATCGCGCCGACGCCGCGCAGGTTGATGCCGATATACTGTTCCGGCTGATATTTGCCGGGGATCAGCGGCAACACGAAGCCATCGACCCAGCCGATCAGCGTCCACATCAGCCAGACGGTCAGGCCAACCGGGGCGATCACCACGAGACCGGTCAGGAAACTCGCCCGCAGCCCGGCGAAGCGTCGGTGCTTGCGGGGCGCGGGAGGGGGCACATCAAAGGGCGTGTTCATCGTGTCTCTGCTGATCTGGCAACCCGTCGTGCTATCTAGGCACAAAGCCTCGGCCTCACAATGGCTCTTCTTGTGCGGGCCGGAACCCTGCGCGCGGAGTCTCAGGGCAGGGCTTGCGCTTGCTCAAGGACGAGGCTATACGCGCGTCATTGAAATCCGCAGGCATGGGCGGGCGTCTGGGGGAGACATCCCCATCCGTCCACCGGTTGAAGCACAGTCTTCTCATCCCATGCCAAGGCGAAAACCGGAAAAGGAAACGACAATGGCTCTTCCCGAGTTCACCATGCGTCAGCTATTGGAAGCTGGCGTTCACTTTGGCCACCAGACGCAGCGTTGGAATCCCCGCATGGGGCCATTCATCTATGGCGCGCGCAACGGCATTCACATCATGGATCTGACGCAGACCGTGCCGCTGCTTGACGCGGCATTGAACGCGATTCGGGAAACCGTTGCCAAGGGTGGTCGGCTTCTCTTTGTCGGCACCAAGCGGCAAGCGGCACAGCCGATCGCCGAGGCGGCTGAAAAATGCGCCCAGTATTACATGAATCACCGTTGGCTGGGCGGCACGCTCACCAACTGGCAGACCGTTTCCAAGTCGATCCAGCGTCTGAGCCAGATCGACATCGTGATCGAGGCGGGAGCCGAGGGACTGACCAAGAAAGAGCGTCTGGGTATGGAGCGCGATCAGATCAAGCTTCAGGCCAGCCTTGGCGGGATCCGCGAAATGGGCGGTGTGCCGGACATGCTCTTTGTCATCGACGTCAAGAAAGAGGCGCTTGCCGTGGCTGAGGCGAACAAGCTGGGTATCCCGGTTGTTGCGGTGGTCGATACCAACTGCTCGCCCGATGGCATCGACTACATCATTCCCGGCAACGACGATGCGGCCCGCGCCATCGCGCTTTATTGCGATCTGGTCAGCCGTGCCGCACTGGACGGCATGTCGGCACAGATGGGGGCGGCAGGTGTCGATCTGGGCGCATTGGAAGAGGCCCCGGTCGAGGAAATCCTGACCGAACCGACCACACTTGATCCGGTCGCAGCGGAAAGCTGAGACCCTGTCACAACTCTGACAAGCGGCGCGGGTATCCCGCGCCCGATCCACATCCGAATTTGAGGAGAGCCGATATGGCGATCACTGCTGCTATGGTTAAAGAACTGCGCGACAGCACCGGCGCAGGCATGATGGATGCCAAGAGAGCCCTGACAGAGACCGATGGCGACATGGAGGCGGCGGTTGACTGGCTGCGCACCAAGGGGCTGGCCAAGGCTGCGAAAAAGGCCGATCGCGTTGCCGCCGAGGGGCTTGTCGGGGTGGCCGTCGCGAACGGCGTGGGCGTTGCCGTAGAGGTGAACTCGGAAACCGACTTTGTGGCGAAGAACGCCGATTTTCAGAAGATGGTCTCGACGATTGCCCAAGCGGCGCTTGGCGCGGCCGATCTTGAGGCGCTGAAGCTGACAGCGGTTGGTGGCCAGGACGTGGCAACGCTTGTCACCGAGGCGATCGCCGTGATTGGCGAGAACATGGCGCTGCGCCGGATGGTGCGGGTCGATGGCGACGTGGTGGTCTCCTATGTCCACAACGCTGCGGCAACGGACATGGGCAAGATCGGTGTTCTGGTGGCTCTCAAGGGGTCGGATGCGGGCATCGGCAAGCAGATTGCCATGCATATTGCGGCCACCTCGCCGCTGTCACTGGACGAGGCCAGCCTCGATCCGGCGGTGCTGGAGCGGGAACGGAGCGTTCAGACGCAGAAGGCGCTGGAAGAGAATGCCCAGGCCGCCAAGCCCAAGCCGGAAGCCGTCATTCAGAACAATATCATTCCGGGCCGGATGAAGAAGTTTCTCGAGGAAATGACGCTGTTGAACCAGAAGTTCGTGATCAACCCGGACATCACGGTGGCCGAGGCTGCCCGGCAGGCCGGGGTGGAAATCCTGTCCTTCGCGCGGATCGAGGTCGGCGAAGGACTCGAGAAGAAGGAAGAGGACTTTGCCGCCGAGGTGGCGAAGGTTGCTCAAGGCTGAAACAGAAGCGGTGTTGCCGGTGGGGGCAACACCGCTGATCCGACTGGCCGTCTGATGGGGATGAAACGCCAGTCAGGGAAGCGTCGGTCGCTCACCCGAACTATACGGGCCAACGACCGACATCCGGCAGAACCGGAGGGAAAGGCGCTATCCTTTCCAATAGAAGGCAGCACCGTCCCCGCGTTCCCAGGCAATAAAGCCATCACTCACGGAACATCACGATCCTGCTACCTTACGTTAGGTAATGAAAGTAAGGAATTCCATACCATAGGCGTAAAGTATTGAATTATATTCTACTTTTCGACAATAAACATCTGGTTTTGAAACGCCGCCTTCAAAACCGCTTGTGCCGTCGTTTCAACCGACAGGACTTGACGCGCGAGTCGCAGGTGTTTTTCCACCGTCGTTGAGGTCAGCCCCATGAGAAGGGCGATATCCTGAATCGTCTTGCCATCGCCAACCCAACCCAGCACCTCTTTCTGGCGCTGCGTCAGGGCGCGACTGGGCGCTGTGTAGGGCAGGGCGAGAATGCGCAGATGCGCCACGTTGTTGAGGGCCAGAATGCGTTCTCCTTCGACCTGCCACATCGCATCCACGGCACTCTGGGAGAGGCCGCGTCTTGCGGTCAGGGCGATCGCCCCCTTGGATCGGGGTGACATCGACTTGAAGCTGATCGAATACCCGGCGGTGACGTCCTGTGACCTGTTGAAGTCGAAAACCTTGCGCTCCTGTGACGTCAGCGTCCCGGTGGAGATCATTTCTGCCAGCAGCGACCAAGAGCAGGCCCCGTCATGGTCGAGCGCCCATCGCACCATCGGCGCATGAAAGAACAGGCCTTCGCCGATGAACACATCCGTATAGGCCGGGTCGTGGTTGGTCAGCAGAACGAAATCATCCGGATCGCCGAGCGAGGTCGCCGTGCGATAGCGGGTATAGCCATAGATCAGCCGATCAAATCCGAACTCCGCCATGTTGCGACAATGCATGGCCCAAAGTTCCTCGATCGAGGAGGCATTTGCGATGGCATTGATCCTTGCGGCGTCGATCACCCACCAGCCTCCAGATGCCCGCAGAGCGCGTCGAGCGCCAGCACATAGCCGCGCGCGCCAAAGCCGCAGATCACGCCGACCGCCACCCTGGCGATATAGGACTGATGGCGAAACGCCTCGCGCGCATGGATGTTCGACAGATGCAGCTCGATCGCGGGCAGCGCCGCGGAACTGATCGCGTCCATCAGCGCGACCGATGTATGCGTATAGGCTCCGGCATTGAGGATGATCCCGTCATGTCGGCCACGCGCGGCATGGATGGCGTCGATCAGCACACCTTCATGGTTGCTCTGTTCAAAGCCAAGGCCCACGCCAAGATCCGCCGCCTTGATCCGGCACATCGCCTCGATGTCCGCTAGGGTCGTGCGGCCATAGACTTCGGGTTGGCGCGTGCCGAGCAGGTTCAGGTTCGGGCCGTTCAATATCAGAATGCTGGTCATGGTCTACTCCCGGACCTCTGTCATAGACCGTGACTCCTTGGCCTGTCGAGACCTGCGGTGGTCAGTTGCTCGGATTCCCCGGACAAGGGGGGCTCCCGGATCCGGGCGGCAGCGGTCACGGTCGTTCGCTCCGGCGTGAAGCGACAAGACTTGTGGTTTAGAGATGCTCTGTAACACACTGATGAAAAGCGATTTGTGGTTCCGTGTGGCGGTGTTGATCCTGACTTTGATCATTCTTTATTTACATAATACTGATTATGCGCCTTATCGATAGACCCTGTTCATGACAACCTGCATCCGTTGATTCGGGCATGTGTAATACAGTTTGAGCGGATCTCGGCACGGCGCGGCCATCACCCGCAGGCTGAGCCAGATTGCCACCGCCGCAAAGATTGCCCCGCCGACCGCCTGCCCGATCAGGACGCCATGCGCGCCCCAGACTGCCCCAAAGGCGATGGCGAATGGCCATGTCCCGAGCGTGTGGCGCGCCCAGTTCACGCCGGTCGAGTATTCGGGGTGGCCAAGATTGACGAACGAGGCATTGGAGACAAAGATCGCGCCATTGAAGAACGACGCCAGCGCCAACGGACCGAGGTAGAGATAGAGCAGCGACCGCATGATCCCGCTCGCCTGAAACAGATCGGCCAGCGGGCCGCGAAACATGAACAGCAGACTTGTCACAACCACGACGTAGAGCGCCAGAAACTTCAGCCCGTCGTAAAATGTCTGTTCCACCCGGTCCATGCGCCCGGCGCCGAAATTCTGCCCAAAGATCGGGCCAATCGCGCCCGACAACGCCAGAACCACTGAAAAAACCACCGGAATCAACCGGTTGATAACTGCCAGCCCGGCAACGGCGTCAGATCCGTATTTTGCCATTTCCCGAGTCACAATGGCGGTGCCGACAGGTGTGGCGACGGTCGCAAGCATCGCTGGCAGCGCGATCTCCGCCGTCTCGCGAAAGTCGCGTGCCACGCAGCCCGGTCGTGGTCTGACAAAGGCCTGATAGCGGGAGATGGCGAACATCATCGCGAGCGCCGCGGTCGCCACTCTCGCCAGCACAGTCGCCATGGCAGCGCCATCCAGATCAAGTCCGAACCCGAAGATCAGGATCGGATCAAACACCGCATTGACCGCCGCCCCGAGCAAGGCGGGATACATCGCCCGCCGGGCATCGCCATAGGCCCGCAAAACGGCGACCGCGACCATTGACAGTCCTGACAGGAAGGTGCTTGGCAGAATGATCCAGAGATAGCGGGCCGCCATGTCCGCGACCGCTCCCTGCGCGCCCGTCAGCCCCAGAACAAACTCGATCTTGGGCAAGGCGAGCACTGGAATGACCAGACCGACGACGATTGCGAACGCCGCAGAACTGGTTGCGAATTCCCGGGCATCAACCGTATCGTTCCGGCCCAAGGCACGCGCAACCAGAGCACCGGCGGCGATCGACAGGCCGATATTGATGGCACTTGCAAAGAACATGATCGCAGAGGCGTAACCGGCAGCGGCTGCCAACTCGTCGCGTCCCAACATCGAAATGAACAGGATATCGATCAGATCAACGGCAAAGATCGCCATCAAACCGATGCTCGAGGTCAGCGACATCACCGAAACATGCCGGAAAAGATTTCCCGTGGTAAAGTCTACGTTTTGCTCTGCCGTTGCCATGTCACACCCGGGTTATCGACCTCGACGATAAATAGTCGCGTCAGATGGCGGGGCAATCATCCGCGTTCACACATCGGCTGTGCAATTCTGTCAGCGTCGTGCGGCGGACAGATGAACCAACCTTGCGCCGGTTTCATAGTAGAGCGTCTTGAGCGCAACGAGGCGCTCGTGATGGGTCGCGATGGCAGGCACGGGCAGACCCGCCTCCGTTTCCTGCAACAGCGCTTCGGCCACGGCTTTGCCGAAAACCGTGCCGGGACCGATGCCGCGCCCGGAATAACCATAGATGGCATACGCCCCCTGCGCCACGCGCTGAATGCGCGGCAGATGGTTCGCGGGCATGGAGATGCGGCCGGACCAGGCATGTTCGATCGTGGCCCCCCTGAGGCGCGGAAACAGCTGTGCCAGCTTGCGCACCGCCCAATCGGTATGCTGACGGGCGTCTCCACCCATGCCGCCAAGGATCACCCGCCCCGCCTGATCGCGCCGGATCGACGTCATGATCAGGCCGGTATCCCACGCGCCTTCGCCGCCCGACAGGATATCGCCCGCCAGATTGTCACCAAGGGGCGCGGTGGCGATCTGAAAATATTGCACCACCGGCACCTTGGGCAGGTCGAGATGGGAGACCGACTGATGATACGCATTGGTGGCAATCAGCAGCTTGCGCACCTGCAACTTGCCGCCCCGCGTGGTAATCAGCCATTGCCCACCGCGCCGTTCAGCACTGGTCACGGCACTATGCTCGTGCAACCGCGCGCCCGCAGAAGTCGCCGCGCGCGCCAGGCCCCGCGCATAGGCAAGCGGTTGAATCGTGCCGGCGCGCGGATCGTGCAGCGCGCCATGAAACCGCTCGGAGCCAAGGCGGGTCGCCACCTCCTGCGCCTCCAACAGCCGGACCGGAGCACCTCGTGCCTGCATCTGTGCAAGGCGCATCTGCAACTGGCCCAGACCACTTGGAGCATGTGCAAGATGCAGCGTGCCGGCGCGCACCGGCTCGCAGGCGATGGCATGGCGTCCGATGAGATCGAAGACCAGATCAGGTGCGGCGGCCAGAACGCGGTTGAGATGCTCGCCGGGATGCTCTCCGAGCGCTTTGCAGACCTCCTCTGGCGGCAGCCACAACCCGGCGTTGACCAGCCCGACATTGCGCCCTGATCCCCCATGACCGATGGTCTCGGCCTCAAGCAAGGTCACGTCAGCGCCCTGCCCTGCGGCGTGGAGCGCAGCGGAAAGTCCGGTAAAACCGCCGCCAATGATGGCGAGATCGGCGTTGCGGTTGCCCTGGAACTGAGAGGTCGAAAATTGTTCGGCGGCGCTGTCGCGCCAGAGGTTTCCCAACCCTGCGGTCATCATGGTTCCCTTTGGTGCCCGGTCTTGGTGCCCGGTCCGACCCTGCCCTGTCAGAAGAACGCTTGCAAGCCGGTTTGCGCGCGACCAAGGATCAGGGCGTGCACGTCATGGGTGCCCTCGTAGGTGTTCACCGTCTCAAGATTGACCATGTGCCGGATGACCTGAAATTCCTCGGAAATTCCGTTGCCGCCATGCATGTCGCGGGCATGGCGAGCGATCTCCAGCGCCTTGCCGCAATTGTTGCGCTTGATCAGGCTGATCATCTCGGGGGCGGCATTGGCCTCGTCCATCAGACGGCCGACGCGCAGCGCGGCTTGCAGGCCTAGGGCAATCTCGGTCTGCATATTGGCCAGTTTGAGCTGAAAGAGCTGGGTTTGGGCGAGAGGCCGATTGAATTGCCGCCGGTCGAGGCCGTATTGCCGCGCCGCATGCCAGCAGAATTCGGCCGCCCCCATGACCCCCCAGGCGATCCCGTAACGGGCTCTGTTCAAACATCCAAATGGCCCTTTAAGCCCTTGAACATGCGGTAAAAGTGCGTCCTCTGACAGCTCCACGTTGTCCATCACGATCTCGCCGGTGACAGAGGCGCGAAGACTGAGCTTGCCGCCCACTTTCGGCGCGCTGAGGCCCTTCATGCCTTTTTCGAGGATGAACCCCCTGATCTTGCCGTCATGCGCCTCGGATTTTGCCCAGACCACGAAAACATCAGCAATCGGGCTGTTGGAAATCCACATCTTGGTGCCGGTCAGGCGATAGCCGTCTTTCGTGCGCAAGGCGCGGGTTTTCATGCCTGCCGGATCGCTGCCGGCATCGGGTTCCGTAAGGCCGAAACAGCCGATCAACTCTCCACGCGCGAGACCAGGCAGGTATTTGCGGCGCTGCTCCTCGGACCCGTAAGCATAGATCGGATACATCACGAGCGAGGATTGCACGCTCATCATGCTGCGATAGCCCGAATCGACCCGCTCGATCTCACGGGCAACCAGGCCATAGCTGACATAGCCCGCGCCAAGCCCGCCATAGGCCTCGGGAATGGTGGTGCCAAGGAGCCCCATTTGCCCCATCTCCAGGAAAATCCCCGGATCAACCCGTTCTTCGCGATAGGCAGCAATGACCCGCGGTTGCAGGGTCTCCTGAGCAAAACTGCGGGCACTTTCGGCGATCATCCGCTCCTCTTGCGAGAGTTGATCGGCAAGGCGGAACGGATCATCCCACGTGAAGGTATTGAGATCGGGAGCATCCTTGGCGCGCACCGTCGGGGTCTTGGCGTTCATGGTGAGGTCCTTATGCGTTTTCAACAGGTTTTCGAAAGATTACACTGGACAAACCGCCTTGAATAACGATTTTTCCGTCGCAACCAATGAGTAAAACGCAAGCATGACCCTACCCCGCCGCCTTCTGCCCTCGATCGCATCACTGCGCGCGCTTGAGGCGCTGGACCGGCTGGGAAGCGCCACATCGGCCGCGATGGAACTGTCCCAGACCCAGAGCGCGATCAGCAGGCAGTTGAAAACACTGGAGGATCAACTAGGCGTGACGCTCTTTCTGCGGCAGGGTCGCCGCCTAGTGCTGACGCCGGCGGCGGCAGATTATGCCGACAAGATCCGCAGCGCGCTCCGGCAGATTGCTCAAGCCTCGGTCAAGCTGACGGTCAACCCGGTGGGTGGCAACCTGAGTCTCGCGATTCTTCCCAGTTTTGGAATGCGCTGGCTGGTGCCGCGACTGGCCGATTTTGCCCGCCTCCATCCAGAAGTGACGATCAACCTGTCCACGCGCCTCAAGCCATTCAACTTCGCCTTAGAACCATTTGATGCAGCGATACATTTCGGGAAATCGGACTGGCCGGGAACCCATGCGCTGAGGCTCAAGACCGAAGCCGTGCTGCCCGTGGCCTCGCCGGATTTTCTGGCGTCACGCCCGCCGCTCGACAGCGCCAGAGACCTGTTGAGACTACCGCTGCTGCACATCGAAACCCGCCTCGAGGCGTGGGAGGCGTGGTTCAAGGGTCATGGGGTTGACGCCGCAAGGGTGGGCGGCACGGTCTATGACCAGTTCTCAACCATCACGCAGGCCGCGCTGCATGGCCTGGGTGTCGCCTTGTTGCCCGATTATCTGGCCGAACAGGATATCGCAACCGGGCGGTTAACCTGCGTCTGGGGCCAGCGAACAACGGTTTCAGGTGCCTACTATCTGCTCTGGCCGGTGCAGCGCGACCGTGATCCGGCGCTTGCGACATTCCGCGACTGGCTGGCTGGCCAGACCGAAGACGAAGATCCCCTGCCGCGCTGAGCGCCCTTACCCAAGCGCGTAACCCGCGCCGCGCACGGTGCGTAGCGGGTCGTCGCCGCCATGCAGGCAGAGCGCCTTGCGCAACCGGCCGATATGCACGTCAACGGTGCGGGTATCGACATAGATGTCGCGGCCCCAGACCCGGTCAAGGAGTTGCTCGCGCGACCAGACCCGGCCGGGCTTTTCCATGAAGGTGGACAGCAGGCGAAATTCGGTCGGGCCCAGCTTCAGCGGCTTCTCGCCGCGCGTCACACGATGGGTCTCGGCGTCCAGCACGATATCGAGATATTCCAGCCGCTCGCCCACCGAGGCGGGACGGGTGCGGCGCAGTTGCGCTCGCACGCGCGCCATGAGTTCGACCAGCGAATAGGGCTTGATCACGTAGTCGTCGGCGCCGATCTCCAGCCCGCGCACGCGGTCCACCTCCTCGGAGCGCGCCGAGAGCATGATGATCGGGATCGCGCGGGTCTCGGAGCGGGTCTTGAGCTGACGACAGACCTCGATCCCCGAAACATTGGGCATCATCCAGTCGAGAACGATGATGTCAGGTGCCATTTCCGACACCATCAAGAGCGCCTCCTCGCCATTGCTGGCGGTGAGCACCCGGAAACCGTCCGCCTCAAGATTATACCCAAGCACTTCGCGCTGTGCGGGCTCGTCCTCGACCAGCAGGACCGTTGGTTGATCAACGGACATTTTGCGATGCTCCTCTTTCAGACCCGCAACTCGGGGGCCACCGACGGATCGGTCGATGTCTGGTCGCCCTTGGGTCGCGGTTCGTCCGGGATCTGGCCGGTGACAAGATAAATCACCTGTTCCGCGATGGACGTCACCAGATCCCCCATGCGTTCGGTATTCTTGGCAATGAAATGCAAGTGCATGCAGGGCGTGATGTTGCGGGGATCCTCCATCATGAAGGTCAGGAACTCGCGGAAGATCGCGTTGTACATCTGATCGATGTCCTGATCCCTCTGGATCACCATGCGGGCGAGATCCACGTCGCGCTGGATATAAGCGTCGAGCACATGCTTGAGCATTCCCTCGACTTCACGGGCCATGCGGCGGAGCGCGGACGGAGAGCCGTTGACCGCTGACAGCTGCGACAGGACGGAAGTGCGCTTGGCCATGTTCTTGGCATAATCACCGATCCGCTCCAGATTGGCCGATATCTTGATCACGGTCAGAATGAGGCGCAGGTCACGCGCGGCGGGTGAGCGCAGGGCAAGGACGCGGACGGCCTCCTGATTGATCTGCTCTTCGAGATCATCAATCGCCTTGTCGCGGCCTCTGACCTCTTCGGCAAGTTCCTCGTCACGGGCCTCGAGCGAACGGGCGGCATCAGAAATTGCACGCTCAACCATGCCCCCCATCTTCATGATCTGGGCCTGAATTGTTTCGAGGTCGCGGTCGAAGGAGGAAACGATGTGTTGGTCGGACATTGGGCGGATCCTTGGCCTTTGCGTCGGGTGTTGGTGCTTGCGGTGCGGTCATCTCTCGGCTTGGTTAAGATTTGGCCGGTTTCGTCGAGGTCAACATGAGGGGCCAAATGGACAGGAACAGTCACGGTCTGGTTGGCGATGCAGAAAGCCAATTCCGCGATGGCGGGAGCCGCGCCAAGGAGACCCTGAGAAGACCCTTCGGCCTTGTCGCACCTGGCCTCGGCGCGCAGCGGCAAAAACGATGGCATGAACAAACATGGATTACTCCCGGCACTGGGGCTTCGGCGCCGAACGGACAAGTGACCCCGATCGCGGTGCTAAGCCCTTACAACGACGCTTTTGTTAACTTTATGTAACGATTTAATGACAAGGCAGATTTTTCATGAAATCAAGCGCTTTCACGCAGTCATCAACCTTCGGTTCTTTCCCATTGCGGCAGAATCACCGTGAATTCACTGCCCTCGCCGGGGGTTGACGCGATTCGCAATCTTCCCCGGTGGCGGTTGACGATATGCTTGACGATGGCAAGGCCAAGGCCCGTGCCCCCCATCTCGCGCGACCGATGCGTATCGACGCGGTAGAACCGTTCGGTGAGGCGGGGGATATGCAGCGGATCGATCCCCGGACCCTGATCGCGCACCCGTGCCAGAATGACTGGTGCGCGCAGGGTTGCGTCGCGCAGGAGACCTTCAAGCGTGATGGTGATGTGGTTGTTCTTGCCACCATACTTGATTGCATTCTCGATCAGGTTGGTGAACACCTGCTGAAGCTGGTCATCATGACCGCGCACGATCATGCCGTCGGGCGCGTCGAAACTGATTTCGCATCCCCGGTCCCGCGCGAGCGGACGCAGTGCGTGCAGAACCGAACTGATCACCGATGCCAGATCTACGGCATCACGCGGCCGCACACGCTCTTCGCTTTCGACACGACTGAGGGACAAGAGATCCCGCACCAGGCGTTCCATCCGGGCCGCCTCGGATTGCATGATCCCCAGAAATCGGTCGATGGCGGCCTGATCGTGACGCGCGGGGCCTTGCAGGGTCTCGATGAATCCGATCAACGCGGTGAGAGGCGTGCGCAACTCGTGGCTGACATTGGCGACAAAATCGCGCCGCATCTGCGCTGCCTGTTCGCGTTCGGTCAGATCCTCGAAACAGACCAATGTGCCGCGGGCGTCCGACGTTTCGACAGGGCCCACATGCACTTGAAAGCTGCTGTCCCGCCCCGCCTCGGAAGTCTGGTAGGTAATCTTGCGCGGCTGCTGATCGCGCAGGCTCGCCTCGATCGCCTCCAGCACGTCCGGTTGGCGCAGCGCCGTCAGCAGATGTCGCCCCTCCAGTCCCTGCCCCAGCAGATCGCAAGCGGCAGGATTTGCCGCCAGGATTCGTTCGTCGCGGCCGATCACAATCGCCGCCAACGGAACCCCTGCCAGAACCGATCCAAGACCCGTCATTGCACCTCAGAGCACCGTGAGCCCCGCGCGAAACCGGCGCATGTTATGTTGATAATGCAACGCACTGGCCCGCAGGCCGTCGATGGCAGCAGCGTCAAGGCTGCGCACAACGCGGCCCGGCGCGCCCATGACGAGGCTTCCGTCGGGAATCTCCTTGCCTTCGGTGATCAGAGCCCCCGCGCCGATCAGGCAATTGCGCCCGATGCGTGCCCCGTTGAGCACCGCGGCCCCCATCCCGATGAGAGAGTTCTCGCCGATGATGCAGCCATGCAGCATCGCCTTGTGACCAATCGTGCAGCCCGCGCCGATCACCAACGGATAGCCCATGTCGGTGTGCATGACACAATTCTCCTGCACATTGCTGCCCGCACCGACATGAATCACTTCGTTGTCGCCGCGCAGTGTGCAGCCAAACCAGACCGACGCCCCCGTGTCCAGCACCACCTTGCCGATCAGATTGGCATCGGGCGCAACCCAGGTATCCTCGGCGATCAACGGGCGGTGCCCCTCCAGCGCATAAACTGTCATTGTCTCTCCTCGAATTCTGTCTGCAAGGCACGCACATGCTCAATCAGCCAGGGTTGCTGGCTGCGGCGCAGGCGCGTTGCTTCGATGATGGTTCTCAGGCGCGCCTCGGTCACGTCCAGAGAGTCATTGACCAGAACGAAATCATAGCCATCCCAGTGACTGATCTCGTCCCAGCTCTTTTCCATGCGCTTGGCGATGACCTCTGGTGCGTCCTGTCCGCGGGTTTCGAGGCGGTGATGCAACTCGCGGATTGAGGGCGGCAACAGGAAGATCGAGAGGGTAAGCTCTCCCAGACCCGAGTTGCGGATCTGCTGCGCCCCCTGCCAATCAATGTCAAAGAGCACGTCGCGTCCAGCGTCAATCGCCGCCTGCACCGGGGCGCGCGGGCTGCCGTAGAAATTGCCAAAGACATGCGCATGTTCAAGCATTCCACCCGTCGCGACCTCGCGCTTGAAGCGGTCATTCGTCAGAAAATGGTAATCCGTCCCGTCCAGCTCCCCTTCGCGCGGCGACCGCGTTGTGGCCGATACCGAGAAGGTGATCGTCGGATCCCACGCGCGCAGCCGTCGCGACAGCGTGGATTTGCCTGCCCCCGAGGGCGAGGAGAGAATGATCAAGAGGCCCCGACGCTGGTTCATCACCGTGCTCTTTCTTTTGTTTCAATTCCTTGCAGGACGCTTTTCATCGTTCCATAAATACTCGGATCCGCCGGTGCCGCCGTGACCGCCCGCCGCCATCATTCCACATTCTGCACCTGTTCGCGCATCTGGTCGATCACCGCCTTCAGCGCAAGCCCGACCATGGTCAGGCCCGGATGTTGGGCCTTGGAACACAGAGTGTTGGCCTCGCGGTTGAATTCCTGGGTGAGAAAATCCAGCTTGCGGCCCATCGGCGAGCCCTTGGCAAGCAACGCACGCGCGGCCGCGACATGCGCCCGCAAACGGTCAAGCTCTTCGGTCACGTCGAGTTTCACCGCCAGAAGCGCCAGTTCCTGCGCGACGCGCCCGGAATCGACATCCGCTGCGGTCTCGATCACGCGCGAGAGCGCGGCGCGGTGACTGCGGGCAATCTCCGCCGAGCGGCTGTCAAGCAGCGCGCGGGCCTCATCCGTCAGTCGTGCGATCTCGTTCACCTGTGCGCTCAGCACCATCGCGAGCGCGGCACCCTCGCTCTGGCGCATGGCGATGAAACTTTCGAGCACAGACTCGAAATCCGCCAGCAGGACGCGACCGAGGTCGCCTGCATCGTCCCCCCCCTCCCCGTTCTCGAGCACGCCGGGGAGACCGAGCACGTCGGCGGCGGTGGCGGGCGCAAGCGATACGCCGACCTCCATGGCGCGGCTTTCAACCTCGGCCATGGCCTGAAGCACGGCGTCGAGCACGGCGCTGTTGAGGTTGCGCGCGCCGACCGGCGCGGTGCTCTGGAGTTTGAGCGTGAGACTGACATTGCCGCGCGCCAGCGTGCGATCGAGCGCCGCGCGCAACCCGGCCTCCAGCCCGTCGATGCCTTCGGGCAGACGGAGCCGCAGATCGAGGCCCTTGCCATTGACGCTGCGCATTTCCCAGACCCAGCTCTGGCCCGCATGTCCGCCCTTGGCGGTGGCAAAGGCGGTCATCGACTGGATCATGCGGGTCAGGCTCCCTGTGCTCCGGCTCTGCCCTGTCCTAGCCATTGCTCGCCCGACTGGCAAGCGCGGCCGCGTCACGGGCGCTTGCCCGGTGGTTAACCAATCGATTCGATTTTTAGACAAATCGCTCCGGTCTTGTGGCAGATTGCCTGCATCGCAGGATGGCAGAGCACGGGTTCAAGGCTCGGTCTAAAGGGGCCCGCGCGATGATCAGGTTTAACGCAATCGCGTTTTGAAAGGGTAAGACGATGTTGGACGATAGCACGCGGACGCTGACCGAGACGCGCGAGGGACGTCAGCAGGAGGGACGTCAGCAGGAGGGACGGTCCGTCCAGCTGCACGCCTTCCGCAGCTATTGGGAGAGCATGCGCAAGGGCCATGTCGTGCCGCGCCGATCGGATATCGACCCGCGCCGAATCGACGCCTTGCTGCCCAACGCCTTCATCGCCGAACGAATCGCACCGGGGGTCACGCGGCTTCGGATCGCGGGCCAGCATCTGAGCGAGCTTATGGGCATGGAAGTGCGCGGTATGCCATTGAGCAGCTTCATCGCCCCTGCCGCGCGCGACGATTTTGCCCTGCGGCTGGTCGATCTCTTCGAGGCCCCGGCGGCGCTCAGGATGGACCTGCGCAGCCGCGCCGGTGTGGGACGGCCAGACATGACCGGCACGCTGATCCTGCTGCCGCTGCGCAGCGATCTGGGCGACGTATCGCGCGCCTTGGGGTGTTTCGTGACCAGTGGCCAGATCGGCCGCCCGTCCCGCCGGTTCGAGATCGTGGCGGCGCGGATGGAGGCACTGAGCGGCGCGGCCACCACGCCGCTGCGCGCGCTGCATGGCGGGGCCGCGATGCAGGACTCGACGGTGCTGCGCTGCCGCACCCATCTTCGGGTGGTGAAATAGACCGTCCGTTCTGGCTCAGACCGCCTCCGCCTGCTGACGGTCGAGCCGCAGGACCGACAGTTCCTCGGCCACAAGAAAGGCCAGTTCGAGTGATTGGCTGGCATTGAGGCGCGGATCGCAGGCGGTGTGATAGCGGGCACTCAGATTTTCGTCCGACAAGGCCCGCATCCCGCCGGTGCATTCGGTCACGTCCTGACCCGTCATCTCGAAATGGACGCCACCAGGGATCGTGCCCTCGGATTTGTGAATGGCAAAGAAGTCGCGCACCTCGCGCAGCACCGACTCAAAGGGGCGGGTCTTGTAGCCGCTGGCCGATTTGATCGTGTTGCCATGCATCGGATCGCAGACCCACAGGACGCTGGCCCCCTCGGCCTGCACCGTGCGGATAAGGCGTGGCAGGTTTTCGGCGACCTTGCCCGCCCCGAACCGCGCGATCAGCGTGAGGCGCCCGGCGTCGTTTCTGGGGTTGAGCGTGGCGAGCAGGCGCTTGAGATCCTCAGAGGTCATGCTCGGCCCGCATTTGAGACCGATCGGATTGAGAACCCCGCGCAGGAATTCGACATGCGCCCCCTCGGGTTGGCGCGTTCGGTCGCCGATCCAGAGCATGTGGCCTGACCCCGCCAGCCATTTGCCAGAGGTTGAATCGAGCCGGCAGAGCGCCTCTTCATATTCCAGAAGCAGGCCCTCGTGCGAGGTGTAGAAATCAACCGTGCGCAGCGTGTGCGCGCTGTCGCTGTCGATCCCCGCGGCCTTCATGAAATCGAGCGCATCCGAGATATGATTGGCCATGTCGCGGTATTTCGCGGCCTTCTCGCTCTCGGTGAATCCCAGCGTCCAGGCATGCACCTGATGCACATCGGCATAGCCGCCGGTTGAAAACGCGCGCAGGAGGTTGAGCGTGGCGGCGGCCTGAGTATAAGCCTGCAACATCTTTTCCGGGTTCGGAATACGGGCCTCGGGCGTGAAGGCCAATTCGTTGATGATGTCGCCGCGATAGCTGGGCAGTTCCACGCCCTCGATCACCTCGGTCGGCGCCGAGCGCGGCTTGGCAAACTGGCCGGCCATGCGGCCCACCTTCACGACCGGCACCTTGGCGCCATAGGTCAGCACCATTGCCATTTGCAGCATGACCTTGAACGTGTCGCGAATTGCATCGGCCGAGAACTGATCGAAGGCCTCGGCACAGTCCCCGCCCTGAAGCAGAAACGCCTCGCCCCGCGAGGCCGCCCCAAGCTGTGATTTCAGACGCCGCGCCTCACCGGCAAAAACCAGGGGAGGGTATTGTCGCAGACGCGCCTCGACCGCCGCGAGCGCAGCCGGATCAGGATAATCAGGCATCTGCACCCGCGGCTTCGCGCGCCAGTCCGATTTTTGCCAGTCCGTCATGATCCGTCTCCACTTTTCCGCAGTCTGAAATCTGTCTATACTGAAACCACTCCCAAGTGACCATATGGGTATTGCAGGAAATCCCGGCAAAGACGCCCTCATCTCTTGTCAATCACAACCGTTTCGTGACAGACGCGAGACAACACGACAGGGTCAGGGATTCGGTTTGTGATGACGCCTGAAGCCGGAAAGATAGAGGTCAGCCCGCCCAAAGCGCCAAAGCGCTTTGTCTTTGTGCTGCTCGACAAATTCACGCTGCTCAGCTTTGCCTCTGCCGTAGAATGCCTGCGCATCGCCAACCGGATGGCCGAAGAACCACTTTACAGTTGGGCCCTGACGGGGGACTCCGATGATGTGGTCGCGTGCTCGGCGGGCGTGCTGTTTCACCTTGATTTTCCACTGAGCGCGTTGAATCGCGATGACATCGTGCTGGTCTGTGGCGGCGTGGACGTGCAGGTGGCCGCCACCAAACGCATCCTGAACTGGCTCCGGCGCGAGGCACGCAAGGGGCTCAAGATCGGCGGGCTGTGCACCGCCGCCTATGTGCTGGCGCGGGCCGGTCTGCTGGATGGCAAGCGCGCGACGATCCATTGGGAAAACCACGACAGCTTTCTCGAGGAATTCGACGATGTGCACCTGACCAAATCGGTCTTTGTCATCGACGGCAACCGCATGACCACGGCGGGCGGCACCTCGTCGATCGATCTGATGCTCAACATCATCGCAGATGATCACGGCGAGAGGCTGGCCAATGCGGTGGCCGATCAGCAGATCTATTCTTCGATCCGCACCGATCAGGACACCCAGCGCCTGTCGGTGCCGACCCGCATCGGGGTGCGCCATCCCAAGCTGAGCCAGGTCATCCAGATGATGGAAAGCCATATCGAGGAGCCGATCAGCCCCTCCGTCCTCGCGCGTGACGTCGGCATGTCCACCCGCCAGCTTGAGCGGCTTTTTCGCCGCTATCTCAGCCGCAGCCCCAAGCGCTATTACATGGAACTCCGGCTGCAAAAGGCGCGCAACCTGCTGATGCAGACCGACATGACGGTGATCAACGTGGCGCTGGCCTGCGGCTTTGCCTCGCCGTCACATTTCTCGAAATGCTACCGGGCGCATTACGACACCACACCCTATCGTGAGCGCGGCGCGCATACCTCGCGCCTGTCGGTCTGAGGCAGGTCTGGTTTTTCGAGTATTTTTGGAACGATGAAAGATCACTCTGGCGTGATGCGATAGGCCGCGCCGTTGCCCACGCTCAGAAACCAGATACTGCCATCGGGCGCCTCGCGGATGTCGCGGACGCGATCGGTCTCGGGGGCATGAAGGCGCTCGGCCTCGGCAAGCGGCATGCCGGAGAGCCGCGAGATCAGGTCGAACTTGAGCGACCCGACAAAGATGTCGCCCTGCCACTCCGGCCAAAGACGGCCCGAATAGATCATCATGCCGGAGGGAGCGATGGAGGGATCCCAGTAGAAGGCGGGTTGCTCCATGCCCGGCTTGTGGGCCCCCTCGCCAATCGGCTTGCCGGAGTAATGCGTGCCATAGGAGATCACCGGCCAGCCGTAATTGGCCCCGCGGCGGATAAGATTGACCTCGTCGCCCCCCTTGGCGCCATGTTCGACGACCCAGAGCGCGCCCGCGGCGTCAAGCGCCGCACCCTGCGGGTTGCGGTGGCCATAGGACCAGATCGCCGGTCGCGCGCCGGGCGTTGCGAGAAAGGGGTTGTCCTCGGGGATGCCACCATCGCGAGCGATGCGGATGACCGAGCCGTTCTCGCGCCCGAGATCCTGGGCCGCGTCGGCTTCGCCGCGCTCGCCGATGGTGACAAAGAGAGTGCCATCCGGCCCCTCGACCAGCCGCGATCCGAAATGGACGCCGCCCGCCGATCCGGGGGTCAGCTCGAAGATCTCGGTCCAGTCGGTCAGTTGGCGGCCGCGCGGATCGAGCCGCGCCCGCGCCACCGCCGTGCCCGTGCCGTTTGGCCTTCCGGACTGCCACTTGGCGAATGTCAGATAGATCGTCCCGGTTGCCGCGAAATCCCTTGGCACCAGCACGTCGAGCAACCCGCCCTGCCCGATCACCGCGACCTCGGGAAGGCCGTGAACCGGGTCGAGACGGCCTTGCTCGAGCAGCAGCAGCCGTCCGCCGCGTTCGGTGATCAGCACGCCGCCGTCGGGCAGAAAGCCGAGCGCCCAGGGTTCCTCCAGCCCGCCCGCCATCTTGGTGACGGCAAGCCGGCCGACACTCGTCTCGAGGGCCGCGACCGGAAACGTCTGAATCAGGCAGAGAAGAAGGGCGACGAGACGGGGCATGGAGCGCTCCTTTCCCACCTCAAGATAGGGATTTCAGGCGCGTTTGCCAGCGATCTGCGCGATGCCCAGCACATCGAGCACCCGCGCCTCGATATCGGCGGCGTTGAGGCGGGCCACGGCATACATGTCCTCGGCGCTGGCCTGATCGATGAAGATGTCCGGCAACACCATCGAGCGAAACTTGAAGCCCCGGTCAAACACCTGAGCTTCGGCCAGTAAATGACTGACATGGCTTGCGAACCCGCCAATGGCACCCTCCTCGATCGTGATCAGGGCCTCATGCGTGGCCGCGAGATCGAGGATCAGTGCCGTATCGAGCGGCTTGGCAAAGCGGGCATCGGCGATGGTCGGCCGGATGCCGCGCGCACGCAGCGATTCGGACGCCTTTAGCACCTCCGATAGTCGCGTGCCGAATGACAGGATCGCCACGCGCGATCCCGCCTCGATGATCCGGCCCTTGCCGATTTCGAGCGGTTGTCCGCGTTCGGGCATCTCGACGCCGGTCCCCTCGCCGCGCGGATAGCGAAAGGCGATGGGGCCTGCATCATGCGCCACCGCCGTCGCGACCATATGCACCAGGTCCGCCTCATCGGCGGCGGCCATCACCACGAAACCCGGCAGATTGGCGAGAAAGGCGATATCGAAGGCACCCGCATGGGTGGCCCCGTCGGCCCCGACAAGCCCCGCCCGATCAATGGCAAAACGCACCGGCAGGCGTTGAATGGCCACGTCATGCACGACCTGATCGTAGCCGCGTTGCAGAAAGGTGGAATAGAGCGCGCAAAAGGGTTTGAGCCCGCCAGCCGCCAGTCCCGCCGAGAAGGTCACGGCGTGTTGTTCGGCGATGCCCACGTCAAAGAGCCGCGACGGGTAGCGCTCGGCAAAGAGGTTGAGCCCGGTGCCATCGGGCATCGCGGCGGTCACGGCGCAGATCTTGTCATCCTGTGCGGCATGGCTCAGCAGCGCCTTGGCAAAGACCGACGTGTAACTGGGCGCATTGGAGGGGGATTTGCGCTGCACACCGGTCAGGACGTCGAACTTCGCCGTCGCATGACCGCCATCGCGGGCGTTTTCGGCCGGGCCATAGCCCTTGCCCTTTTTGGTCAGCACGTGGATCAGGATCGGCCCGCTGGCGCGCGCCTTGACGGTGCGCAGCACCGGCAGCAGTTGGTCCATGTCATGCCCGTCGATGGGGCCGACATAGGAGAAACCCAGTTCCTCAAAGAGCGTGCCCCCGACGGCCAGCCCCTTGAGCATGTCCTTGGCGCGGCGCGCGCCCTCCTGAAAGGGTGGTGGCAAGAGCGAAATCGCCCCCTTGGCGGCGGCCTTCAATTCCTGAAACGGCTCTCCGGCGTAGAGCCGCGAGAGATAGGTCGAGAGCGCGCCCACCGGCGGCGCGATCGACATCTCGTTGTCGTTGAGGATCACGATCAGGCGCTTTTTCAGATGGCCTGCGTTGTTCATGGCCTCAAAGGCCATGCCCGCCGACATCGCCCCGTCGCCGATCACCGCAATCGCATCGCCGAGGCCCGTCGGGCAATTGCCGCCCAGGTCACGCGCTACGGCAAAGCCCAGAGCCGCGCTGATCGAGGTCGAACTATGGGCCGTGCCAAAGGGATCGTAGGGCGATTCCGAGCGTTTGGTGAAGCCCGACAGCCCGTCCTTTTGCCGCAGCGTGCGGATGCGGTCGCGCCGACCGGTGAGGATCTTGTGCGGATAGCTTTGGTGGCTGACATCCCAGATGATCTTGTCGCGGGGGGCATCAAAGACATGGTGCAGCGCCACGGTCAGTTCGACCACGCCGAGGCCCGCGCCCAGATGCCCGCCGGTCTTGGAGACCGCCGAGATCGTCTCGGCGCGCAGTTCATTCGCCAGTTGCACCAGTTGCGGATCCGAGAAGCGTTTGAGATCCGCAGGGCTTGCAACCTGATCGAGCAGCGGCGTTTGCGGGCGGTCGGGCATGGACCCCTCCCTGACTGAAGGTCTAGTTCTGGCGCGAGATAACGAAGCGGGCAAGAGCGCGCAAGCCATCGGCCCGCGCCCCATAGCAAGATAGCGCATCGTCGGCCGCGTCAACAAGCGCCGCAGCGCGGGCGCGCGCGCCTTCGAGGCCGAGAAGCGAGACAAAGGTTGCCTTGCCCGCCGCGGCATCCTTGCCCACCGCCTTGCCCGCGGCATGGGCATCGCCGGTCACGTCGATCACGTCGTCCTGAATCTGGAACGCCAGGCCAAGCGCGCGGGCATAGGCCGAAAGCGGCGCGAGATCGCCGCCGCCCATGCGCGCGCCGGCAGTTGCGGCCCAAAGAATGAGCGCCCCGGTCTTGGCCGCCTGCAACGTGGTGATGGCCTCCAGCGTGAGCGGCAGCGCGGCGGTTTCGGCGGCGATGTCGAGCGCCTGGCCCAGCACCATCCCCTGCCCGCCTGCCGCCCGTGCGAGGCTGAGCGCCAGATCGGCGCGGATCGCGGGCGGGCCGCAGTCGGGATGCGCGACCATCTCGAAGGCCAGAGATTGCAGCGCGTCACCCACCAGAATCGCCGTCGCCTCGTCCCATTTGACATGCACCGTGGGCTGGCCCCGGCGCAGCGCGTCATCATCCATGGCGGGCAGGTCATCATGCACGAGGGAATAGGCATGAAGCGCCTCGATGCCGGTGGCGGGCCAGAGCGTCGCCGCCTCGGGCACGTCATGCAGGCGCGCGCTCTCCCTCACCAGAAAGCCGCGAATGCGTTTGCCGCCGCGCGTGGCATAGCGCATGGCCTCGGCCACAGGACCGGTGCCGAAATCGAGCAATACGCGATCGAAATGCCCCTGGATCGCGGCGGCATCGGCGGCAAGCCTGTCCTGCATCTGGATCAGAGGCCCTCGAGCGGTCGCAGGCTCGCAGGCTGGCCATTGCCATCGAGCGTGATGGCCGCCACCTTTTCCTCGGCTTCCTTGAGCTTGGCCTCACAGCGCTTCTTGAGATCGGCACCGCGCTGATAGAGCGCGATCGAGTCCTCAAGCGCCACATCGCCCCGTTCAAGCCGTCCGACAACCTGTTCGAGTTCCTTCATGGCCTGCTCGAATGACATTTCGGAGGCGGGGGTATCAGGCATCGCTTGTGTCCTCTTGCGGCGGCGGTCATGCGCCAGCATAACCGCGCTGCCGCATGGGTGCAAATCGGTTGACGCGGCTCGGAGGTGGTGAGACTTTGCGGCTATGCCGGATACCTCTCGTCCTGACCTGCTGACCGACTCAGAAACGCTCAGCGTTCTGCGCGCCCACCTTGATCTGGCGCGCCGCAACCATGCCGCTCTCGAGAGTGCCGAGATCGACGATGTGCTGCGTCTCGTGCCCGGCCGGCGCGCCGTTCTGGCGGGCAGATGGCACAATCGCGCCGTCGTGATCCGTCTCGCGGAACCCCAGGAGCAGGAGCGGCTGGCGCGGGAATGGCAGGAACTGACACGGATATGGCCGATCATGCAGGACGGCCCCTATCGCGTTCCAGAACCTTTGTTCTATCTGCCGGATGCCGGGCTGATGGTGGTGGAAAGGGTTGACGGTCCGCCGCTGCTGGAACATCTCTGGCACACCCTTCCCGCGCGGCGCGTGGCGCATCTGCGCCCCGCTGCCGAATGGCTGCGCCACTATACCGAGACGACCGAATACTGGTCTGCGGGCAATGTGGCGGGCTGGCTGGCGCGGGCCGAGCGCGGGGCGGCGCACCAAGCCTTTGCCCGGCTGCGCATCCCGGAGGTCGAAATCCTGCGCCATCTGCGCGCCATCGCTGGAGCGCTCGCCGGCTGTGACTGGCGGGTGGCGATCTGTCATGGCGATTTTCATCCCAACAATCTCATTCTCAGCAAGAATCGACTGACCGGCATCGATACGGGCGGCTCGGCCCGGTTGCCGGTTTGCAAGGATATAGCCCGGTTTCTGGTCCATATGGGCCGACGCGGCATGATCCCGTCAACACAGCGCCAACTGGGCGTGGACCGCAAGGGACTCCAGATTTTTGCCAAGGTCTTCGAGCTGAGCGAAACCGAACGACGGCTCTGGCTGCCCTTCTTCATCGGGGTAGAGGCCCTGATTCGAGTCGAGCACAAGGGCCTGAAGAAAGACCGCCTGCTCCATGCCGAAGACATGTACACGGCGCTGGCACGGGATCTGGCGGCCCTCCCCGTCTGAAGCCTGCCACGTCGGCTTCAGCTGCGTCTCAACGCCCCTTGAAAAGACCGCCCAGAAGGCCCCGCATGAGGCGGCGGCCAGTGGTGCCCGAAAGCTCCTTGAGCACGGCTTCGGTCAGCGCCCCCCCCAGAGAGTCGGGTTGTCGGCTGCTGCTGCGCGGGCGGCTGGAAACGCCTTTGGGACGGGCCTCGCCGGAATAGCGCCGCGCGGCCTTGTAGTCACGATCCGCCTCGGCCTCCCGCGCGACGCGGGCTTCTGCCTCTTCGGCGTCCCGCGCGGCGGCAGCGGCCCGCGCCGCAAGGATCTCATGCGCCGATTCGCGGTCAAAGGCGGCCTCGTATTTGCCCGCCAACGGCGAGGTTTCGATGATCCGGCGACGGGTGGCGGCATCGCAGGGGCCAAGCCGTGTGGATGGTGGACGAATGAGCGTGCGTTCGACCACGCCCGGCACCCCCTTGGCCTCCAGAAGTGAAGTCACCGCCTCGCCGGTCCCGACATCGCGGATCGCCTCGACCGTATCAAATCGCGGATTGGGGCGATAGGTTTCCGCCGCGCGCCGGAGCGCCTTCTGATCGCGCGCGGTAAAGGCGCGCAGCGCGTGCTGGATGCGGTTGCCAAGCTGGCCAAGGATGTTTTCGGGAACGTCATCAGGGTTCTGGGTGATGAAATAGACCCCCACCCCCTTGGACCGGATCAGCCGCGCCACCTGTTCCACCTTGTCAACCAGTGCCTTTGGCGCGTCGTCAAACAACAGATGTGCCTCGTCGAAGAAGAACACCAGCTTTGGCTTTTCGGGATTGCCCACCTCGGGCAACGTCTCGAACAACTCGCTCAGAAGCCAGAGCAGGAAGGTGGCGTAAAGCCGTGGCGAGTTGATCAGCCGGTCGGCGGCAAGGATGTTGATATGGCCGCGCCCCTCGGGCGTAACCCGCATCAGATCCTCGAGCGCCAGCGCAGGTTCGCCAAAGAAATGCGCCCCACCCTGATTTTCCAGCACCAGAAGCGCCCGCTGGATCGCGCCGACCGAGGCGGTGCCGACATTGCCATAGCGCAGCGACAGATCGCCCGCATTCTGTCCCACCCAGGTCAGCAGCGCCTGCAAATCCTTGAGATCGAGAAGCGGCAGCCCCTCTTCGTCTGACACGCGAAAAGCGATGTTGAGCACGCCCTCCTGCGCCTCTGTGAGACCCATCAGGCGCGAGAGCAGCAGCGGGCCCATATCGGCCAGCGTGGTGCGCACCGGATGGCCTTGCTCGCCAAAGAGATCCCAGAACACCACCGGAAAGCTGTCATAGCGAAACCCCTCAAAGCCGATCTTGGCGGCGCGCTCGCTGAAGGGCTTGTGCAGCTTGCCCTCAGGACTGCCCGGCTCTGCCATGCCCGAGATGTCGCCCTTGATGTCCGACAGGATCACCGGCACTCCGGCATCCGAAAACCCCTCGGCCAGAATTTGCAGGGTCACGGTCTTGCCGGTTCCGGTCGCGCCAGCGATCAGCCCATGGCGGTTGGCATAACTCAGCAGCAACTCCTGCGGTTCGCCATAATCCGGCCCGCCACCGCCCACGAAAACTGAAGTCTGCACGCCGATCCTCCTGTCTAGAAAATGCCACCTCTTGACCATACAAATTTAACGGTTCTCTGCCAGTCTGAATTCACATCCGAGATCGCACGTCCTCTGGTCGCGGATGACTTCCTCCCTGTCAGACTGGCCGCGCCTTCAAGGTGCGGCCTTTTTTATCAATTATGCGACATAGCCAGTTGACCCAAGGCGGCTTGTGTCCTAGCGTCTCTCGCAATAACTAAGTCGGCCAGTCCGACGGGGAGAAGACAGGAAGAGGCCGCAAGGCCTCTTTCTTTTTGTGCCGATCAGAGAGCAGCGTCGCAAAGCGCCGGGCGTGGCGACAGAAATGCGCTCAACCCCGCCGAAGTGTGCGGAATTCAGCTGTTTTGCTCCTGACAGTGCCCGCGCGCCGTGTTAGAGCGCAGCAACGAAGTCAGCCGATCATGGGGAACCAATGCCTAGATTACTTTCCAGCCTGTCTCTTGCCGCCCTGCTGGCGATGGCCACCACCCTCAGCGCGCAAACCACCACAACCGAGACGCCGCCCGCCGTAGAACCTGCGCCGGGGGAAACCCAGGCCGAGACCCCTGCTCCGGCAATCGAACTCGATACCGGACGCGAAGTGCGCCAAGACCCGTCCTTTATCCGCGAAGAGCATGGTGACTGGCAGATCAAGTGCTTTCCCGCCGGAGACAACGAGGATCTTTGCCAGATGTATCAGTTGCTGACCGAGGCTGCTGGCAATCCGGTCGCGGAGTTCAGCCTCTATCGCCTGCCCCCCGGCGGACCGGTTGTTGCAGGGGCGACCCTCGCGGTGCCTTTGGGCACGCTTCTGACCGAAGAGGTAAAGGTGTCGATCGATAGCGGCAAGGCCAAGAGCTATGCCTATTCGTTCTGCACGATGGGCGGCTGTTTTGCCAGGATCGGACTGTCGCAAGCGGATGTGGACGCGATGAAGTCCGGAGTGACGGCCACGATCGAGATCGTGCCGGCGCAAGCGCCCGATCAGAAAGTGCGGATCAGCGCCTCGCTCAAGGGTTTCACCGCAGCGTTCGAGGCCGCCTCGGTTCTGAACAACTGAGCGCGGCCACCGGTTGCACCGGCAATCACGCCGCTCCGGTCAGGGGCGGCGTGTTTCTTTGAGGGTCAGACAAACCGCCGCAACGCCAACACGGCATTCAACCCGCCAAAGGCAAAGGCATTGCTGAGCGCGACCTTCACCTCTGCCTCGCGCGCCTCGTTCGGCACGACATCCAGCGCGCATTCGGGATCGGGTTCCTCATAACCGATGGTGGGCGCAATGATGCCGTCGCGCAACGCCATGATGCAGGCCAGAAGTTCGACCGCACCGGTGCCGCCGATCAGATGGGCGTGCATCGACTTGGTCGAGGAGATCATCAGCTTGTCGGCATGTGGACCAAAGACATCGGCCACCGCCGCACATTCGGTTTTGTCATTGGCGGCCGTGCCGGTGCCATGGGCGTTGATATAGCCCACCTCCTCGCGGTTCACGCGGGCATCGCGCAGGGCCCCCTCGATCGCCCGCGCCGCGCCCTGCTTTGAGGGCATGACGATATCGGAGGCATCCGAGGTCATGGCAAAGCCCACCACCTCGGCAAGGATCTCGGCCCCGCGCGTGCGGGCATGTTCCAGTTCCTCAAAGACGAAGATCGCCGCGCCCTCGCCCTGCACCATGCCGTTGCGATTGGCCGAAAACGGGCGACAGGCATCGCGGCTCATTACCCGCAGCCCCTCCCAGGCCTTGACCCCGCCAAAACAGAGCATCGATTCCGATCCGCCCGTGACCATCACCGGCGTGATCCCGCCATGCACCATCTGAAAGGCCTGCGCCATGGCGTGATTGGACGAGGCGCAGGCGGTCGAGACGGTAAAGGTCGGCCCCCGGAGATCGAACTCCATCGACAGATGCGAGGCGGCGGCGTTGTTCATCAGCTTGGGGACGACAAACGGATGGACCCGGTTCTTGCCCTCCTCATAGACCGAGCGGTAATTCTCATCGAGCGTGGTCATGCCGCCGCCGGAATTGCCGAGGATCACCCCCGCCCGCGCCCCCAATTCACCCGAAAATTCCAGCCCCGCCTGCGCGATCGCCTCGCGCGCCGCGATCAGAGTGAACTGGGTAAATCGGTCGTAGAGCGCAAGCTGCTGGCGGTTGAACTGTGATTCGGGATCATAGCCGCGGACCTGCGCGCCGATCCGGATCGACAGCCGCTCGACATCGCGAAACTCCAGCTCGCCGATCCCGCAGCGACCTTCGCTCATTGCCGCAAGCGTCTGCGGGACGGTATGGCCGAGCGCGTTGATCGTGCCGGCACCGGTGATGACGACGCGTTTCATGCCTGCTCCGCGATCAGCTTTTCGATGCCGGCGATGATCGAACGGACTGAAGAGATGTCGAAATCGCTCTCGGCAGGATTATTTGCGTTGAACGGCACCGTGATGTCGAACGCTTCCTCGATGGCAAAGATGCTCTCGACCAGACCAAGGCTGTCGATCCCGAGACTGTCGAGGGTGCTGTCGAGGGTGACATCGGTGGGGTCCAGCACCGCCTGTTCGGCGATGATGCGGATAACACGGTTCTGAAGGCTGCTCATGCTACGGTCTTTCCTTTTGGCACCCCGTTCGGGGCGATGTCAGGTCTTTTGCGTCGGTCATGTAACAGATATTTTAAACTCTGCCAGATCGTCGAACAATCTTCCAGACGGGACCGACGGTCAAACACCGCAACGGCCGAATCCCGTCGTTCTCGCCGGATCGCGCGGCGCCAACCGCCCTGTGGGCCGTTCGACCGGAAAGATCATCGCGCACGCCCTTCTCCCCGCACACCACGGGGGGCAAGATCGCCACGCCAGAGGGGCCTATCGGGATCTCAGCCCTGAACGGCGGCGAGGGAAACCCCGAGCCTTTCAAGCGCGTCCCAGATCTTGGCATCTCGCCCATACACATCGCCACGATACTGGATGCGGCCCTGGGCCTGCGTAAAGGCCGTGCGGTAGATGATATGCACCGGGACGGGTTGGTCGAGATAGACATAGGTCTCGCGCTTGGTATTCAGCACCGAATGAAAATACGCCTCGGGATTGCTTTCCTGCTTTGACAACAGCGCGTAGGCAAAATCGAAAGGTTGCTGGAGACGAATGCAGCCATGGCTGAAATCACGTTTATCGCGATCAAACAGGGCCTTTTGCGGGGTGTCGTGGAGATAGATGTTGTATTTGTTCGGAAACATGAACTTGACCAGCCCGAGCGCGTTGCGCTCTGACGGCGGCTGCTTGATCGCAAACGGAAAGCTGCGCGCGCTGTAGGCACCGAAATCGACGGCAGCGCGGCTCACTTCGCGCCCCCGGCTGTCATAGAGCCGGAGATGCCCGGCCGCGTTCGGGTTGCGCTGCATCTGCGGCAGATACTCCTTGACGGCAATCGAGCGCGGCACGTGCCAGGTCGGGTTTACCACCATGTATTCCATCTGGTCCGAGAATTCCGGGCTGCGACGACCAGTTTCATTCAATCCGACAACAGCACGGGTGCGAAAGGTCACGATGTCAGCGTCAAGAATGCGCGCGCTGAAATCCGTCAGATTGACGAGGATATGCCGCGCCCCGCGATCCCGCACCAGCCAGCGTTCACGCTCCATGGCCACGATCACGGATTTGAGCCGCCCGGCGGCGGACATGTTGAGCGCGGCCATCGTGCTCGCGCCGACCACGCCGTCGGGATCGAGCCCATGATCGGACTGGAACGCCTGAACCGCCTGTTGCAGGCGGGCATCAAAGTCGCGACTGGCGCTGCGGTCGAGATAGCCCATGGCGATCAGCCGATCCCTCAGGGCAACGACGGCCGCGCCCTGTTGTCCCGGCTTGAGGGTCTCGGCGGGCACCACCGCCCCCCAGTCCCCCAATGCGATCACCTGCTCGAGACGCAGCTTTTCCTTCATCAGGCGGGCATAATCCTGGCTCTGCGGCGGCAAGGCGCGCATCACGTCGCGCGGCTTGCCCGTTGCAATCTCTCTGAGAAAGTCAGCCCGATCCCGATAGATCACCTCGCGTTTGATCCCCTCGTCGATCTGCGACGGCACAAGGATCCCGGTTTGCACGTCCCGCGCATAGCGCAGATAGGTCTGGCTCAATACGACCTCGATCTGCCCCAGATCGCGCAGCGAGCGGGCTGCGCCCATCTGCGCCATCAGTCCGTCGAGATCATAACGCCCCATCGGCAGACCATGCCGCTCGACCTGCGACAGCGCCCGCACCAAGGCCTGACGACGGGCCTCTGCGGCGTCGGACTGATCCGTCCAGATCGCGCGATAGTCGGTCTCACGGTAAAACTCGGCAATCTCGCGATCCGTCGCGGCCGCCTCGGCCACGGCCTGACGGAACGCGATGCTCTGCCCCGGAAGGGGGGCTGCATTGATCTTGCCCGCAAGCAGCAGAACGGCCCCGGTCAGAACCACTCCAAGCACACGCCGCGAGAGCATAACATCCATCATCTGTTCCTTGCCTCGGCCTCAATGCGTCCTTGCACTATAGGCCGCTCACCACCGGGATCTCAATTTTTTCCCAACATTTTCCTGTCAACTTTCCCATCATCCGTGTGACTACGGCAACAACTCGGGCGCAACGGCGCAAAATGGTGACATTCCCGGAATATGCGCGAAATTCTGCCGAAACCTCTTGCTCCTCACGGATTGTGTCAAATCAGGGCTTGGTGGACGATTCTCGTTATGCCATAAAGATCGGGCATCTGGGGATGACACTCACAAGCCGCGGCACAGCGGCTATCGTTAAACGACGGGACAGGCGTTTGAAATGATGACACAATCCAGTTCTATGGGACTCACACGCCGTGGGATTTTGAGGGCGTTTGCGGCAACGGCGATCATTGCGGCGCCGACATTTGCCAACGCAGCGGGCTTTCTGCGGGGCGCCGGCGACATTCGCCGCATCCGCATGGTCTCACCAAGAACTGGTGAACGTATCGATACAATCTACTGGATTGAAGGGGATTACATCCCGGAAGCGTTGAAAGAGATTTCGCTCTTCATGCGCGACTGGCGCACCAATGGTGTGAAAACAATCGACCCCCGCACCATCGACATTATGGCCGCAAGCCACAATCTGTTGGGTGCAAACGAACCCTACATGATGCTGAGCGGCTATCGCAGCGCCCAAACCAACGCCATGCTGCGCAGCAAATCGCGTGGCGTCGCCAAGAATTCTCGTCACATCATCGGAGAGGCCGCGGATCTTCGGCTGGGGAGCCGGTCCGTCAGCCAGATCTATCAGGCCGGCGTCGCCTGTGGTGGCGGCGGTGTGGGCCGCTATTCGGGCAGCAATTTCGTGCATATGGATTGTGGTCCGGTCCGCACCTGGGGGCGCTGAGAAGCATCGGCCCCGCCTTCTGAATCCTTGGCCTCTCGTAGATTTCAGATCACGGCGGACCGCCCGGCCGCAGGCGTTTCCTGATCCGCAGACCCTGCCTTTCTTCTTGGCGAAAATACCCCGGGGGTCCGGGGGCAGCGCCCCCGGTCGGTCTGTTTCAGGCGAAACGCGCCTTGCGCGCCGCCTGAAGACGGGCAAAATCCTCGCCCGCGTGATAGCTTGACCGGGTGAGCGGCGAGGCCGAAACCATCAGGAATCCCTTGCCATAGGCCGCCTTTTCATAGGCGGCAAATTCGTCGGGATGCACGAAGCGATCGACCGCGTGGTGTTTCGGCGTCGGTTGCAGATATTGCCCGATGGTCAGGAAATCGACCCCCGCTGCGCGCATGTCATCCATCACCTGATGCACACCCTGACGATCCTCGCCCAGACCCACCATGATGCCAGATTTGGTGAACATCGTCGGATCCAGCTCCTTGACCCGTTGCAACAGGCGCAACGAATGGAAATAGCGCGCGCCGGGGCGCACCGAGAGATAGAGCCCCGGCACCGTTTCAAGGTTGTGATTGAACACATCCGGCTTTGCCGCCACCACGCGGTCCAGCACGCTGGCGTCGCAATGCAGGAAGTCGGGCGTCAGGATCTCGATGGTGGTCTCCGGACTGCGATGCCGGATCGCCCGGATGGTCTGGGCAAAATGCTCCGCCCCGCCATCCTCTAGATCGTCGCGATCGACCGAAGTGATCACGACATGCTTGAGCCCCAGCTTTTGCACCGCGTCGGCCACCCGTCCCGGCTCGAACGCATCAAGGATCTGCGGCTTGCCGGTTGCAACGTTGCAAAAGGTGCAGCCCCGGGTGCAGATTTCGCCCATGATCATCATCGTGGCATGACCACGGCCCCAGCATTCCCCGGCATTGGGACAGCCCGCCTCCTCGCAGACCGTCACAAGCTTGTGCTCGCGCATGATCCTGTGCGTTTCGAAATATCCCTTGCTGGTTGGGGCCTTGACGCGAATCCAGTCCGGCTTGCGCGGTTGGGGATTGTCGGGACGATGCGCCTTTTCCGGATGGCGCTGGTCGGGCAGTTTGAGATCGCGCACGAATTTTTCCCCGCGAATGGATTGGTAATCTCTGTGTAGTTTACTTCATGGCGATGGGAAGTGCCAGTAACGCAACGCATCATCCCCGTGTTTGCGACCCTTTAATCAGTGCCCATCGCAGTTCTTGAGTGTCCCGGCGCCTACCGGCCCGCATCGTCATCGGTGCGGGCCGACGCCACAAGTTGCAGTCCCACCCTTTGCAGCACCCCGGCCAGCGTATCGAACCACGCATCGTTGCCGCTGCTGCGGCGTCGGATCAGGGCGATCCGGCGCGCTGGTTCCGGCGGATCGAAGCGGCGCAACTGCATACCCGGCGCGGCACGGATTTCGGTGGCGGCGGCAATCTCGGGCATCAGGGTCAGGCCGAATCCTGCGGCCACCAGCCGCGACAGGGTGCCAAGCGAGGACGCCCCCATGTCGATCTGCGCATGTCCCCTCCCCCGCCCGCAGACCTCAAGCGCCTGATCGGTCAGGCAATGGCCATCCTCCAGCAACAGAAGCGGGCTCTGCGCCAGATCGGTGGGTCGCAACGCCTCTGCCCCCTTGCCCAAGACCGCAAGCCGCGCCGGCGTGCCCGCAAGCAGAAAGCGATCCTCGAAAAGTTCATGAGCGTCGAGGCCCGCGTCCGCGACCGGCAAGGCCATGATCGCGGCGTCCAGCTGACCGGACCGGACCTCGGTCAGCAACTGGTCGGTGCGCGCCTCACGCACCTGCACGTCAAGCATGATGTCGCCGCTGCGTAACGCCTCGAGCGCACCGGGCAGGATATAGGGCGCGATGGTCGGGATGATCCCGAGCGAGAGCCGCCCAACCAGGCCGGCCTGCCAGCGGGCCGCCTCGGTCAGCGCCTGCATGTCCGCAAGAACGCGTTGCGCATGATCCAGAATCAGGCGGCCAAAGGGCGTGAGCACCACGTCGCGCGCCCGCCGCTCGACGAGCGGCGCCCCAAGAGCGACCTCCATCTCGCGGATCTGCACCGAAAGCGCCGGTTGCGAGATGTTCACCGTATCGGCCGCGCGACCGAAATTGCGCTGCTCGGCCAGCGCCTTGAAGTAGGTCAGTTGCCGCAAGGTGATATTCATAGCATTAGGTTATGCAACACCGCCCGACCTGCAAGCAAAAATTATCATGACGCAGCCGGGACGAGCGTGTGTGGGCTGGCAAGGTCTGGGCGGCGGTCGCTCTTTATGCTGGGTCCGCTGTCGAGCGGTTAACCGATCATCTGTCCGGCGTCACCCAGCCGCTCGTAATGCAGCCTGAGACGTTGCAGGGCGATCCGCAAAACGATCTTGCCCGACCGCGCCGACCAGCCCATCCTCCGTTCTGCTTGTTCCAGCCCTTCGAGATAGCAGCAACAGCGCAGCACCACGTCCCCCAGTCCGGGGCCCAGATCGCGCAGCGCCCCGATCACCCGGGCGCGCGCCGCATCGGCTCTGGCGCCGCCGCCGGGACCACCCTGCTCATCGACAGAGCAGAGAAACCGGTCCCAGTTCTGCGTCACGCGAGGCCCCATCTGGGCCAGTTCGAAATCCTCCCGCAACCGCTCTCCCGCGCGCACGAGATCGAGGCTGACAAACCGTTCTCCGTCGCGGTCGCGGCGCCGCGCCAACGCAGAGAGCGGTGATTCGGCGGGTCCATAACGCAGGCCGCGCGCCCGTCCGCCTGTGGGGCGATCAACGTCCTCCTCATCCGACCAGTCCGTCGCCGCACCAGCGCCGGACACAGGACGAGTCGCAATCGCCAGAATCCCGGTCAGCGCTTCTCGCCCGGAGGCCGTGATGTGATAGCGCGCAAGCCGTCCCGGCCGATCGCAGGCAATCCATCCCTTGAGGGCCAGCGCTTCGGCAATCTCGCGGTCAACGACGGCGGTGCGCGTTGGCAGATCATTGCCGCCGTCACGCACCACCACCGCCTTGTCCATATCGACCGACACGGCAAGCAGGGCACCGGTCTCGCACATCCGGCGCAACACGCGCAGCGCCTCGGATCTCAGGCGGGCATCCGTCACGGGGGTGCCCGGTTCGGTCAAACGGTCGGTCTGCACGCGCATCGCGGTCTCCTTGGCAGCGGAACCGGTCACGATGTCGGTGTGAACACTCTGCCCCAGACGGCGCAGCGCCTCATCGACGAGCAGATCGTCGCGGCGCGTCTCAAAGGCGCGGATCTGTCGCAGCACGGTCGAGGCATGTCGCCCCACCCGTCGCGCCAGAGCCCTGATCGGCACGCCGGTCTCGGTATGCGCAAGGTAATTGAGCGCTGCCTCGGGCACCCAGGAGGGCACCTGCTGCAAGTCGAATCCGGTCGCATGTCGATTGTGCATCGTCCGCCCTCTCGCCTTTCGTCGCTGGAACACCGATCCAGGACCGGCATTTATCCCCAGAGTTATCCACAACTTATACGTGTAAACCTTACCGGTTCGTTAATTGTTTCCAGAAATGCAACCTTCGTTGACAAATCGTAAATAAATAAGGACCGCAGCGCGCGCTGCTCGGGCACCCGGCGCAACACGGCCAAAACCTGTGCGAGGAAGGAGCAGACCACCCGAAAGGAGGCTCCGATGAAAGATATCCTCAGCACCTTGAACACCCTGCGCCGACCACCCCTGCTGATCCGGGCAGCGCGCCTCGGCGTCAGCGAGTATCGTCGCGATGTGCATTTGCGCCGGCATCTCGGTCCTGGCCAGCTCCCGCGCTGTGCGGCCGCTCTCGAGCGCCTGATCGAGATCGAGTCAGACCTTGACCGCGCGCGACAAGAGCGCGCCGTGGATTACTCCGCGGCGCGCCATGTCGATGTCCTGATCGCGATGATGAGCGAGGCGCGATTTCTTCGCGCCGCCCTGGAAATGCCGGCAGGTTAAGCGAATGCGTCGGGCATTTCGGACTTGCGCCGCGCGACATAGGCGCTCAGCGCCTCGGCGATGGCCGGGTCGAGCGGCGGTTGCTGGTAATCCGCCAGCTGCTTCTTGACCCGCGCATGGGCCAGCGCCATCGTGTCGCGAGCGCCCTCCTCGAACCAGGTCTCAAAGGGTTTGTAGTCAAACAGGTCGGTGCGCCAGAACGCGGTCTTGAAATTCGCCTGGGTGTGAGCGCAACCCAGATAGTGCCCGCCCGGCCCGACCTCGCGGATCGCCCCCATCGCCTGTGCGTCGCTGTCAACGTCAATGCCGCGTGCGAGATGGTGCAGAGTCCCGAGCTGATCGGCATCCATCACGAATTTCTCGTAAGAGGAAACAAGGCCCCCCTCCAGCCAGCCACAGGCATGAAGCATGAAGTTCACGCCCGCGAGAAGCCCCATGTTGAGGCTGTTGGCGGTCTCATAGGCCGCCTGCGCATCGGGCAGTTTCGAGCCGGTAAACGCGCCCGCAGAGCGATAGGGCAGACCCAGACGCCGCGCCAGTTGACCCGCGCCATAGGTGATATGCGCGGCCTCGGGCGTGCCAAAGGTCGGCGCGCCGGAATTCATGTCGATCGAGGTCACAAAGGCGCCAAAGATCATCGGCGCGCCGGGGCGGACAAGCTGGGAATAGGCAATCCCCGCCAGCACCTCGGCCAGCACCTGCGTCAGCGTGCCCGCCACCGACACCGGCGCCATCGCCCCGCCGACGATGAACGGCGAGAGAATGCACGCCTGATTGTTGCGCGCATAGACCTCGAGCGATCCCATCATCGTATCGTCGAAGGTCATCGGCGAATTGACATTGATCAGGCTGGTCATCACCGTGTTCTGCTGCACGAAATCGGCGCCAAAGAGGACCTTGCACATCTCGACGCTGTCCTGCGCCCGGCTTGGCTCGGTCACGGACCCCATGAACGGCTTGTCGCTGAGCGTCATATGCGCGTGCAGCATGTCGAGATGGCGCTTGTTGACTGGAACATCGGTCGGCTCGCACACCGTGCCGCCAGAATGATGCAGCCATTTCGACATGTAGCCAAGACGCACGAAGTTGCGGAAATCCTCCATCGTGGCATAGCGGCGCCCCCCTTCCATGTCATGCACGAAGGGCGGGCCATAGACGGGCGCGAGCACAAGGGTCCGGCCACCGATCTCGACGGTCCGCTCGGGGTTGCGGGCGTGCTGGGTGATGCGCGCGGGCGCGGTGGCACAGAGCTTGCGCGCCAGTCCACGCGGGATGCGCACCCGCTCGCCCTCGATCTCCGCTCCGGCGGCACGCCACAATTCGAGAGCACCGGGATTGTTGACGAAATTGACACCAATCTCGGCCAGCACGGTCTCGGCATTGGCCTCGATAATCTCCAGCGCCTCTTCGCTGAGGATCTCGAAGTTCGGAATGTTGCGCTCGATATAATGCGCGGTCTCGATGCTGACGGCGGTGCGTTCGGCGCGGCGCACGGCCCCACCCCCCCCTCGAACCCGTCTGCTCGGCGCGGCTGCTTCTGACATGAGGGCATCCTCTGTTATGGTCGGGTGACGACGGCAAATCCATCCTGCTCTGCGCAGGTCTGCGCCTGTCATACCCGCTTGGGTCGTCGCGACAGGCAAGGATTCCGGCGATTGCGGTGAAAAAGCGACATGCCCTCAATCGCGCGGCTTTCTCTTGCAACGCCATGAGGCGCATTCTACTAGGCGTCCATGAGCCAGACTTCGCATGACCGCCTTCTTATCATCGACTTCGGCAGCCAGGTGACGCAGCTGATCGCGCGCCGTCTGCGCGAGTTGAATGTCTATTGCGAAATCCATCCCTATCAGCGCGTGACCGGGTCGTTCCTGCGCGAGATGGCACCGCGGGCAATCATCTTTTCCGGCGGCCCTGACAGCGTGATGCGCGACGGCTCACCCCGGCCCCCAAAGGCGGCCTATGATCTCGGCGTGCCGATCCTCGGCATCTGCTATGGCCAGCAGGTGATGATGCAGGATCTCGGCGGCAAGGTCGAGGCGGGCGAGCACGCCACCGCCGAGTTTGGCCGCGCCTATGTCACGCCGACCGGGGTCGAGAGCGATCTTCTGGCAGGCTGGTTCGCGGACGGCGCGCGCGAGCAGGTCTGGATGAGCCACGGCGATCATGTCTCTGAAATAGCACCCGGATTTGAGGTTCTTGGCATATCGCCCGGTGCGCCATTTGCCATCACGGCGGATCGGGAACGGCAGTTCTACGCGGTGCAGTTCCACCCCGAGGTGCATCACACCCCGAACGGCGCGCGGCTCTACGAGAATTTCATCCGCCTCGCCGGCTTCAAGGGGGACTGGACGATGGGGGCCTATCGCGAGGAAGCGATCACGAAAATCCGCGCGCAGGTGGGCGACAAGCGGGTGATCTGCGGGCTTTCCGGGGGGGTGGACAGTTCGGTCGCCGCCGTTCTGATCCACGAGGCGATCGGCGATCAACTCACCTGTGTCTTTGTCGATCACGGCCTCTTGCGGCAGAACGAGGCCGAGGAAGTCGTCACCATGTTCCGCGACCATTACAATATCGCGCTCATTCATGCCGATGAATCAGAGTTGTTTCTGGGTGAACTTGATGGCGTAAGCGACCCGGAAACCAAGAGAAAAATCATCGGCCGGCTGTTCATCGACGTGTTCCAGAAACATGCCAACGCGATCGAAGGGGCCGAGTTTCTGGCGCAGGGCACGCTTTACCCGGACGTGATCGAAAGCGTCAGCTTCTCGGGCGGTCCTTCGGTCACGATCAAGTCGCATCACAATGTCGGCGGCCTGCCCGAAAAGATGGGCCTGAAACTGGTCGAACCGCTGCGCGAGCTGTTCAAGGACGAGGTGCGCGCCCTGGGACGCGAGTTGGGCCTGCCCGAGAGCTTTATCGGCCGTCACCCCTTTCCCGGTCCCGGTCTTGCCATCCGCTGCCCCGGCGAGATCACCCGCGAAAAGCTGGCGATCCTGCGCAAGGCCGATGCGGTCTTTATTGACCAGATCCGCCGCCACGGTCTCTATGACGAAATCTGGCAGGCCTTCGTCGCCATCCTGCCGGTGCGCACCGTGGGCGTGATGGGCGACGGACGCACCTATGATTTCGCCTGCGCGCTGCGCGCGGTGACGAGCGTGGACGGAATGACGGCGGATTACTTCCCCTTCAGCCACGACTTCCTGGGCGAAACCGCCACACGGATCATCAACGAGGTCAAGGGCATCAACCGCGTGACCTATGATGTGACCTCGAAACCACCCGGCACAATCGAGTGGGAATGAGCGGCGGCATGGCCCTGCACGGAGCGGCTGAATGACGCTTGCCCCTGCCCCGCCTCGGAGTGAGCGCGCCGCCGTGCTGCGCGCAGCACTCTGGATGATGGGCGCGGTGCTGTCCTTTTCCTCGATGGCGGTGGCCGGACGCGCGGTCAGTTTCGAGCTCGATACCTTCGAGATCATGCTCTATCGCAGCATCGTGGGCTTTGTCATCGTGCTCGGCCTGGCTGCGTTCACCGGCGGCTGGATCACGATCACGGCGCGACGTCCGGGCGCGCATCTCTTGCGCAACCTCTGCCATTTCACCGGGCAGAACCTGTGGTTCTACGCGCTGACGGTGATCCCCCTGGCGCAGGTCTTTGCGCTGGAATTCACCGCGCCACTCTGGGTGCTGATCCTGTCACCGCTGGTGCTGGGAGAGCGGCTGACCCCGATGCGCGCACTGGCCGCCGTGATTGGTTTCACAGGAATTCTCATCGTCGCGCGTCCCAGCCCGGAGACGCTGACCGCGGGCACGCTTGCGGCGGCAGCGGCGGCCATCGGCTTTGCCGGCTCGATCCTGATGACCAAGCGCCTGACCCGGACCGAGACGCTGACCTGCATCCTCTTCTGGATGACGCTCATGCAGATCGCGTTCGGGGTGATCTGCGCGGGCCATGACGGCGCAATCGCCCTGCCCTCGCCCGCCACCCTGCCCTGGCTGGGGCTGATCGGCTGTGCCGGGCTTGTCGCGCATTACTGCCTGACCACGGCCCTGTCGATCGCCCCCGCCACCGTGGTCGTGCCGGTGGATTTTCTGCGCCTGCCGCTCATCGCGGTGATCGGCCTCCTGGTCTATGGCGAACAGATCGAGCCGGCGGTGATCCTCGGCGCGGCGGTGATCTTTGGTGCGAATTACCTCAACCTGTGGTCGGAAACACGAAAACGTTACTAAATGTTGGGGGGCTCGCTTGAAAACTGTGTCAGTCACGCATCATTCTGCACTCTCGTCACCGTGACGCAGCGTCGCGAATTGACCGAGCAATTGGTAACAGTATGGTATCGTACAATTGTGGAGGAGAGGGACACATGAAAAAAAACAAATGGCTGATCGCCACACTGCTGGCTACAACTGCATCAACTGCACTCGGTGGTGAAATAGAGCGACGGGGCGACCCGTCAATGATCCTGTTCGAGAAAGCCAAGAACTACGTCGAGTTCTCGGTTGCACATGTCAATCCGTCTGTCTCGGGCACGCCTCTGCCGCTCGTGCCGGGATCGGGCACGGGAAACATCCAGGAAAGCTACGAGTCCTACGCCGGCGGCTACAAGCATGACCTGACGGACAAGATCTCGCTGGCCCTGGTCATCGACGAACCGGTCGGCGCATCGGTCAGCTACGACACAGCCTCGATCTTCGGGGGTGGCGCGTTCTTTGGCACGTCGAATGCCGAGGTCAGTTCGATCGCCATCACGGGCCTCGCAAAATACAAGGCGACGGACCGCGTCAGCGTCTATGGCGGTTTGCGCTACGTCGGTCTCTCGGGCAATATCTTCGTGCTGTCTCCGGTCACGGCCCCGGCCGGGTCTGGCCCGGCAACGCCTTATGCCTTGAATGTCGACAAGGATTTTCAACTCGGCTACCTGCTTGGCGCCGCCTATGAAATCCCCGACATCGCCCTGCGGGTCGCGCTGACCTACGAGTCCAAGACCGAGCACGACTTCAAGGACAATACCGGCGCAGGGTTCAAGGTCGAACTCCCGCAGGCGGTCACGCTGCACGCCCAATCGGGCATAGCGGCCAATACGCTGCTCTTCGGGTCGGTCAGATGGCGCGAGTGGACACAGTTCGCCGTGCAACCGGCTGATTTCATTTCCTTTGCCACCGGCGTCCCGGTCAATGTGCCAATCGCCAGCGGCCCCAGCGACATCTGGACCTACGAATTGGGACTCGGTCGCAAGTTCAACGAAAACTGGAGCGGCGCCTTCATCCTCGGCTATGAAAAGGATCAAGACGATATCGTCGGCAACCTTTCGGGCAAGGACGGCTACATCAGCTATGGGCTGGCCGCGACCTACGAAACCGACGCCTGGAAGATGACGGCTGGCATCAAGTATTTCGACATCGGGGACGCGGATTCCAACGTGACCGCGTTCTCGGGCAGCGATGCCATCGCGATCGGCACGAAGTTCGCCTTCAAGTTCTGATCGTCAGCGTCCCACGACCTCCTGCCCCGCCCCCTCCAGGGGCGGGGTTTTTCGTCGCTGACGGATCGATTGCCATTTGACCCCGCCGCCCGCAGTTTGTAGCACCTTGGCCAAAGGGGACCGGCGATGATCTACGAGAACGCAGCGGACTGGCGGGCCGCCACCCACAAGCGGGTGCTTTTCTATGGCATGTCGGGCCTTGGCAAGACGCATCTCGCGAACCTGCTGCGCGATGCCGGAGGATGGTTTCACTATTCCATCGATTACCGCATCGGCACCCGCTACATGGGCGAACTGATCGCCGACAATGCCAAGGCGCAGGCGATGCAGGTGCCGTTCCTGCGCGATCTTCTGCTGTCGGATTCGATCTATATCGGCTCGAACATCACCTTTCACAATCTCAGCCCGGTCTCGACCTATCTCGGCAAGCCCGGAGATCGCGCGCGCGGCGGACTTCCGATTACCGAATACCGCCACCGGCAAGAGCAGTTCCGGCAGGCCGAGATCAACGCGCTTATGGATACCGGCTATTTCATCGAGCGCAGCCAGCGGCTCTATGGTTATCCACATTTCATTTGCGACACCGGCGGGTCGATCTGTGAATGGGTGGATGGCCATGATCCCGCTGACCCGATCCTGAACGAACTCGCGCGCCACTGTCTGCTAGTTTACATCGAAGGGTCCGAGGCGCATACGCAGGAGTTGATCCGCCGGTTCGACCGCGCGCCCAAGCCGATGGCCTATCAGCCTGAATTCCTTGACAGGGCGTGGAACGAATACATGATTGAAAACAAATGCAAAGAGGGTGAAGTTGATCCAGACAGCTTTATCCGCTGGACCTATGCCCGCGCGCTGGCCCACCGTCAGCCGCGCTATGCGGCGATGGTGCCCTGGGGGGTTTCGGTGAGCGCGAACGAGGTCGCCCTGGTGCGCGATGCCGCAGGTTTCGAGCACCTGATCGCCACCGCCCTTGCCCGTCGCACCGCCGCCCCTATCTGACACGTCCAGCCAAGGATCCCCGCCCAATGCCGATCAAGATCCCCGCCAACCTGCCCGCCTATGACGTGCTCCGCAAGGAGGGCGTGATGGTCATGGACCCGGGTCATGCGGCACGGCAGGATATCCGCCCCCTGCGCATCGGCCTGCTCAATCTGATGCCCAAGAAGATCCAGACCGAAAACCAGTTTGCCCGGCTGATCGGCGCCACCCCCTTGCAGATCGAGTTCGACCTCATCCGCATGTCCGAGCATCAGTCCAAGAATACCGCCGCCGCCCATATGGAGAGCTTTTACCGGCCCTTCGACGAGGTGGCCGCCTCGGGCGACAAATATGACGGGCTGATCATCACCGGTGCGCCGATCGAGCATCTGGAGTTCGACGCCGTCACCTATTGGGACGAGTTGACCCGCGTCTTTGAGTGGACGCAGACCCATGTGCATTCCACCTTTGGTGTCTGCTGGGGCGGCATGGCGATGATCAACCATTTTCACGGCGTGAGAAAGCATATGCTGCCCGCCAAGGCCTTTGGCTGTTTCCGGCACCGCAGCATGGCCCCCTCCTCGCCCTTCCTGCGGGGGTTCTCGGACGATTTCGTGATCCCGGTGAGCCGCTGGACAGAAATGCGCCGCGACGAGATAAACACGGTGCCGGGCCTGCGCATCCTGCTCGACAGCGACGAGGTCGGCCCCTGTCTGGTCGAGGATCAGGCCTGTCGAGCGCTCTACATCTTCAACCATTTTGAGTATGACAGCGACACACTCAAACAGGAATACGACCGCGACATCGCGGGCGGCGCACCGATCAACGTGCCCTGCAACTATTACCCCGACGATGACCCGACGCGCGCGCCCCTCAATCGCTGGCGCAGCCATGCGCATCTGCTCTATGGCAATTGGGTGTCGGAAATCTATGGAACCACACCCTATGACATCACGCGGATCGGGATCGAGACGACCGATCTGCGGGGTTGAACGGTGAAGCTCTTGCTCGTTCTTGTCGCTCTGGGGGCGGGACTCGCGGGGCTGGTTCTTTGGAAAGCGCGCGCAAACGAGGCCCGCGCCGAGGCCGCCTTTCCGCCCGAGGGCCAAGTCGTGATGGTCGACGGCCACCGTGTTCATGCGGTGGTGATGGGCTCTGAGGACGGAACCCGCCCCGATCTGGTGCTGTTGCACGGCGCCTCGGGCAATACCCGCGACATGACCTATCACCTGGCGCCGCGCCTGGCGCGCGACTACCGCGTCATCGTTCTGGATCGGCCCGGCCTGGGCTATACCGAACGCATCAACCGCACCGGGGCGACGATCATCGAACAGGCGGAATTGATGCAGAAAGCCGCAGCCCTGTTTGGCGCGGAAAAGCCTATCGTGCTTGGCCACAGCTATGGCGGCGCGGTGGCGCTGGCCTGGGCGGTGACACGGCCAGACCATATCGCGGCGGTGGTCGATGTCGCGGGCGCGGCAAAGCCCTGGGAAACCGGGCTTTCGACCTATTACAGGATCCTGTCGCATCCCCTCCTCGGCCCGCTTTTGATCCCCCTGCTCACCGCTTTTGTCAACGAGACGCGCGTGACCGGCGCCGTCACCGAGATTTTCGCCCCGCAGGCCCCTCCTCAGGGCTATCTCGATCACATCGGTGCCGGCCTGACGCTACGCCGACACTCGTTGCGCGCCAATGCCTTGCAACGGGCCAATCTGCTGGCCGAGATCGAGGCTCTGCATCCCCGTTATGACGAGATCAAGGTGCCGGTCGAGATCGTGCATGGCGATGCCGACACAACCGTGGGCGTGAACATCCACTCCGTGCCGCTCGCGCGCCAGATCGTCGGCGCCAATCTCGTGATCCTTCCGGGGATCGGTCACATGCCGCATCACGCCGCCCCCGAGGCGGTGATGGCCGCCATCGACCGTGCCGCCGTCCGCGCCGGATTGCGCCCCGTCGAATGAGCCGCCATACTGCGTGGACTTCAACGAGAGGGTCATCATGGAACTGCCCTTTGACGGCGCAATCAGTTCGTTCTTCGAAACCGAAGCTCCCGAAGACATCCGCCGCGAGATCCTGCGCGCCGAGGAAGATGACATTCTGGGCAAGAGCTATCCCTATTCCGAACGCCTGGCCCTCAAGGCCTATGAAAAGGATCTAAAGGCCCTCCAGATCGAACTGGCCAAGCTCCAGGCCTGGGCACGGGAAAGCGGCGCGCGCATCGCCATCCTCTTCGAGGGACGCGATGCCGCGGGCAAAGGCGGCACGATCACCCGCTTTCGCCAATATCTCAATCCGAGGGGCGCCCGCGTCGTGGCGCTGCCCAAACCTTCGGACATCGAGGCGACACAGTGGTATTTCCAACGCTATCTCAATCACCTGCCCGCCGCCGGTGAAATGGTGTTCTTCGACCGAAGCTGGTATAACCGCGGCGTGGTGGAACATGTCTTTGGCTTTTGCACCGAACAGCAGCGCGCGGATTTCTTTCGTCAAACCCCCGATCTTGAGCGGATGCTGGTCGAAGAGGGCATCCATCTCTTCAAGTTCTGGCTCAATCTCGGGCGAGCCGAGCAATTGCGCCGTTTTCTGGAGCGCGAGAAGGATCCGCTGAAACAGTGGAAACTGAGCTGGATCGATGTCGAGGGCCTCAAGCATTGGGACAGCTACAGCACCGCGATTTCCGAAACCCTGACCCGCAGTCATAGCAATCACGCGCCCTGGACGGTGATCCGCTCCGACGACAAGCGCCGGGCCCGGCTCGAGGCGATCCGCCATGTGCTCAGCGCCCTCGATTACGCGCGCAAGGACGCGCGCGCGGTTGGAACCTGCGATCCGTTGATCGCCGCCGGTCCCGAGATCTGGCATGGCTAAGCAGGGCTACCACCACGGCAACCTGCCGCAAGCGCTGGTCGAGGCAACCTTGACGCTGATCGCCGAATGTGGGCCGCAGGGCTTCAGCATGGCCGAGGCCGCGAAACAGGCAGGCGTATCGCCCGCCGCTCCCTATCGGCATTTCGCCGGTCGCGAGATGCTGATCGCAGAGGCGGCGCGCCAGGGCTACGAGATCTTCGTGACCCGGATGGAGACGGCCTTTGACGAGGGGCGCCCCAACCCGCTCGCGGCTTTTCTGGCCACGGGGCGGGCATATCTCGCCTTTGCACGATCCAATCCCGGACATTACGTGGCGATGTTCGAATCAAACCTGTCGGTCAATGCGAGCCCCGGTCTGTCTGATGCGGCCGGGCGGGCGCAAGCGGTGCTCACCCGCGCCGCTGCCGCTCTCTCGGCGCATCTGCCGCCCGGCCGCCGCCCGCCCGCCGCGATGTTCGCAGCCCATGTCTGGGCCATGAGTCACGGGGTGGTCGAACTCTTCGCACGCGGCACCCCCGGTGCGCGCGCGCCCTTTCCGCCCGAGGAGCTGCTCGAGACGGGCATCGGCATCTATCTGCGCGGGCTGGGCTTGATCCCCCCGGACAGCGCGCCCTGACCCCAAAAACCAGACCGCGCCTCTTGCGGAACGCCTCTGCGATCCCACTTATGTAAATGTTAGTTACATTCACACCGCAAGGAAAACCCGATGTCAACATTCGCCACCTGGCCCGCACGGGCCGAAACCTGGCTTGACCGCCAAGGCAAAGCCGCCTGGATCATCGCCATGGTTCTGGGCTTCATCCTCTTCTGGCCAATCGGTCTCGGCCTTCTGGGCTACATGATCTGGAGCAATCGCATGTCCTGCCGCGCTCTTTCCCGCAGCTTTCGCCGGTCGCCCCTGCACCCCACGGGCAACAGCGCCTTTGACGCTTACAAGGAAAACACGCTGCGCCGACTCGAAGAGGAACAGCACCAATTCGAAGCCTTCCTGCAACGCCTGCGCGACGCCCGGGACAAGGCCGAGTTCGATCAGTTCATCGCCGACCGTCACGACAGCCCGCCGCCGCAGGACCGGGATGTGGCCTGACGGCACGCTCAACAGCAAAAAGGCCGCCCCTGCGGGCGGCCCTCCATCTCTCGCCTCCGAGCGGGCTTAGCGCTTGGAGAACTGGAAGCTGCGGCGTGCCTTGCGCTTGCCGTATTTCTTGCGTTCCACAACGCGGCTGTCACGGGTGAGAAACCCTGCCGCCTTCAGCGCGCCACGCAAGGACGGCTCATAGAGTTGCAACGCCTTTGAAACGCCGTGCTTGACCGCACCGGCCTGCCCCGAAAGACCCCCCCCCGCGACGGTGGCCGTCACATCGAACTGGCCCTCGGTGCCCGACACGGTAAACGGCTGCTTGAGGATCATCTGAAGAACGGGGCGCGCGAAATACTCTTTCATCGGCTTGCCGTTGACGACAACCTTGCCCGAACCCGGCTTGATCCAGACGCGGGCCACGGCATCCTTGCGCTTGCCGGTGGCATAAGACCGCCCGAGCGCGTCGCGAACCGGCTCGCGCGGGGCCTCGACCACTGCGGCGGCACGGGTCGCGTCCGCGACCGCTTCGAGACCTTCGAGAGTTTTGATTTGATTGGTCATCAGTAGGCCACCCGCGTATTCTTGGAGTTCATCGATTTGACGTCCAGCACCTCGGGGCTCTGCGCCGCGTGAGGGTGATCGCCGCCGGCATAAACGCGCAGATTGGTCATCTGCGTGCGCGACAACCGGTTGCCCGGCAGCATCCGTTTGACCGCTTGGGTGACGACGCGCTCGGGGTATTTGCCCTCGAGGATCTCGCCGGTGGTGCGTGATTTGATGCCCCCCGGATGGCCCGTGTGCCAGTAGTTCGGCTTGTTGCGCTTGTTGCCGGTCAACTGCACCTTGTCGGCATTGATGACGATCACGTTGTCACCCATATCCATATGGGGCGTAAAGCTGGCCTTGTGCTTGCCGCGCAGGCGCATGGCGACGATCGACGCAAGACGACCCAGAACAACGCCCTCGGCGTCGATCAGGATCCATTTCTTGTCGATATCTGCAGGCGTTGCAGAGAATGTTTTCATGTCAGGCAGAACCTTGTGTTTGAACCTTGATCAGTCTCACCCGCGCGCGGGAAGTGCCGATACGATGGCTGGGTTATAGTCAGTGGCCCGCCCAGGTCAACAGCGATATGATCGAAATATATATTGAAAAACAATGTCTTGCAAAATAGGTATTATATTACCCCAGATCAGCCCCCCCGTCACCGCACGTCTCGGACATTTTCGACCCGGATTGCCAGACTCCGGATCCGCGTCCCGGACCGGCCCTGACATTCACTGTTTGGAAAAATACTCTCGGGGGTTCGGGGGCAGACGCCCCCGAGGCGCTTACCTCGGCGGAATCGAATAGGTCAGGCTCGCGCGCGCGACGGGGGCCTGCGCGCCTTCGGAAAAGATCAGCACCTCGCCCACCGCCAGCACCCGCCCCAGCTTGAGCAGCCGGCATTCGGCGACAAGATCCACGCCCGCCACCGGCTTGCGCATGAAATCTAGGCTGCAACTCGTCGTCACCGCCAGCGCCTCTGGCCCGATCATCGCCAGCACCGCCAGATAGACCGACACATCCGCGAGCGCAAAGATCGACGGCCCCGAGACCGTGCCGCCCGGCCGCAAATGGCGCTCCGCGACCAGGAGCCGGGTGCGGATGCGGTTCTCGCCCAGTTCCTCGATGGCAAACTCGCCCCGGACCTGAGGAAATTCCCGGTCAAGAAACACCATCAGCTCCTCGGCAGTCATCCTTACGGTCATGCTTTCCCTCCTGCGCGATTGCGCGTTAGAATGGCCCGAACGCAAGTGAGGAGACAAGATGCCAATTCTCGACCGAACCGATCAGGGTGCGATTGCCCGGCTCACGCTCAATGCCCCCGAAAAACTCAACGCGCTCAGCGATGCGATGCTGGCTGAGCTTCAGGCCGAGCTTGACCAGCTGGCGCAGGATCGCAGCATCCGCGTGGTCACGCTGTCGGGCGCGGGCAAGGCCTTCTGCGCCGGCCATGATCTCAGGGAAATGACGACGGGGCGACAGGCCGAAGATGGCGGGCGGGCCTATTTCGCCGATCTCTTCAACCGCTGCTCCGCTGTCATGCGCGCCATCCGCACCCTGCCGCAGCCGGTGATTGCCGCGCCGCACGGCATTGCCACCGCCGCCGGCTGTCAGCTTGTCGCCACCTGCGACATGGCGGTCGCGGCCGAGGGCACCCGCTTTGGCGTCAATGGCGTCAATATCGGGCTTTTCTGTTCCACGCCGATGGTGGCGCTCAGCCGAAACATCCCGCGCAAGCAGGCCTTCGAGATGCTGACCACCGGCGCCTTCATCGACACCGACCGCGCGCAGGCGCTTGGCCTGATAAACCGCGCCGTGCCACCCGAGGATCTGGAGGCCGCGACGCTGGCGCTCGCGGAAACCGTCGCCGCCAAACTGGGCAAGGCGGTGCGAATCGGCAAGCGCGCCTTCTACGAACAGCTCGAAATGGGGCTGGACGCGGCCTATGCCCATACCGGCGCGGCGATGGTCGAGAACATGCTCGATCAGGACACCGACGAGGGCATCCGCGCCTTTCTTGACAAGCGCCCGCCGCAATGGACACAGTGACGCCCTTTCCAAAACCCGCACCATCGCCTAGATCAGCACCATGACAGAGACCCTGCATATCATCGGCGGCGGCATGGCCGGATCCGAGGCCGCCTGGCAGGCGGCGAACATGGGGGTGCGCGTGGTGATCCACGAGATGCGCCCCAAGGTAAAGACCTTTGCCCATCGCACCGGCGATCTGGCCGAGATGGTCTGTTCCAACTCCTTCCGCTCCGATGATGACGAACAGAACGCCGTGGGCCTGCTGCACTGGGAAATGCGCGCGGCAGGCGGGCTCATCATGGCGATGGCCGCGCGTCACCGCCTGCCCGCCGGGGGGGCGCTGGCCGTGGATCGCGATCCTTTCGCCCGTTCGGTCACGACCAGCCTTCTCGCTCACCCCAAGATCACCGTGCAACATGATGAAATCAAACAACTTCCAGAGAACGGCCACTGGATCATCGCAACCGGCCCGCTGACCTCAGAGGGGCTGGGTCAGGCGATTGCAGCAGAGACCGGGCGCGACGCCCTGGCCTTTTTCGACGCCATCGCGCCGATCGTCCACCGCGACAGCATCGACATGTCCCGCGCCTGGATGCAGTCACGCTACGACAAGGGCGAGACCGAGGCAGAGCGCAGCGCCTATCTCAACTGCCCGATGGACCGCGCCCGGTATGAGGCCTTCATCGACGCCCTGCTCGCGGCCGACAAGACCGAGTTTCACGAGGGCGAGACGGCCGGCTATTTCGACGGCTGCCTGCCGATCGAGGTGATGGCCGAACGCGGCCGCGAAACGCTGCGCCACGGCCCGATGAAACCGGTGGGCCTGACCAACCCGCATCAGCCCGACGTCAAACCCTGGGCGGTGGTGCAGCTGCGCCGCGACAACGCCCTGGGAACGCTCTACAACATCGTGGGCTTTCAGACCAAGATGAAATACGGAGCGCAAATCTCTGTTTTCAAAATGATTCCTGGTCTAGAGAACGCGAATTTCGCCCGTCTCGGCGGCATTCACCGCAATACGTTCCTAAACTCGCCCACCTTGCTCGATTCGCAGATGCGCCTGCGCACACGCCCCCATATCCGATTTGCCGGCCAGATCACCGGCGTCGAGGGCTATGTCGAATCCGCCGCAATGGGTCTTGTCGCCGGACGCCTGGCAGCGGCAGAGATCCTTGGCCACAGCCTTCCCCCAGTGCCGCAGGACAGCGCCATGGGCGCCCTCATTCATCACATCACCGGTGGCGCCGAGGCCAGAAGCTTTCAGCCGATGAACGTGAATTTCGGCCTCTTTCGCCCCGTGGATGGCCTCCGTGGCGGACGGCGCGGCCGCATCGACCGCTACAAGGCCTATACCGACCGCGCCAAGGCCGCCTGGACAGACTGGCTTGCCACGCAGTCCGAAAATAACCTGAGCTTCGTGCCGTAACCTCCTTTTATGATGTTTATAACACGATTTGCACCATCGCCGACCGGGCCCCTGCATCTCGGCCATGCCTATTCCGCGATGCTGGCCCATGACATGGCCCGTGCGGCACGGGGCAGGTTCCTTGTGCGGATCGACGATCTCGATCAGTCCCGCGCGCGCCCCGAATGGGAGGCACAGTGTCTTGAGGATCTCGCCTGGCTCGGTCTCGACTGGCCGCGCCCGGTCCTGCACCAATCCTCACGCCTGCCACGCTATCGTGACGCCCTCGCCCAGCTCTGGCAGATGGGTCTGCTCTATGCCTGCACCTGCACCCGCAGCGATATCCGCGCCGCCGTCTCGGCCCCCCAGGAAGGTGCAGCCCTGCACGGCGCCGATGGCCTGGTCTATCCCGGCACCTGCCGTCCCGCGACACCGCCCACCGGCGCGCTTCCCGGCGATGCCGCGCTGCGCCTCGACATGGCCCGCGCGCTCGCCGGACTGGACGGGCCGTTGACCTTCTTGGAAAAGGGCTGTCCGATCACCGCCAATCCCCTGGCCGCATCCCTTGGCGACGTCGTGATTGCCAGCCGCGCCATGGGGGCCTCCTATCACCTCAGCGTCATTCTCGACGATGCCGATCAGAACGTCAGCGATGTGATCCGGGGCGAGGATCTGCTGGAAGCGACGCCAATCCATGCCCTTCTGCAACGCCTCCTGCACCTGCCCACGCCACGCTATCACCATCACCGGCTGATCCGCGACACCGAAGGCAAGCGCCTCGCCAAACGCGACGACGCCCGCGCCATCGCAACCTATCGCGCCGACGGCGCCAGCCCAATCGACATTCGGCGGATGGTCGGCCTCTGACCCGCCGCTTTCATCGTTCCAAAAATACTCATGCCCCTGCCGTCACTGGCGCCATGATCTCGGTCTCGGCGCCCTCGCGCACCGCCGTATAGAAACACGACCGGCGGTTGGTATGACAGGCCGGACCGGTCTGGCGCACCAGCACGAGCAGACAGTCGCGGTCGCAATCCACCCGCATCTCGATGAGCTCCTGCACATGGCCCGAGGTCTCGCCCTTGACCCAGAACGCCGCCCGCGACCGGCTCCAATAAGTCACCCGCCCGGTCTCGAGCGTGCGCGTCACGGCCGGCGCATTCATCCAGGCCATCATCAGCACCTCGCCGCTGGCCGCATCCTGTGCGATCGCCGGAATTAGCCCTGCTGCGTCATAGCTCAAGGAGTCGGGATCGAATCGCATGGCGGAAAACCTTTTGCATCTGCGCGTCACCGGCTTATTTATGGGGCAACAGACGAAAGGGAAAGCCATGAGCGGCGAAACCGACCTGATCAAGCTCTATTCGGCCCGCATTCTGGAGCTTGCGGCCGACATTCCGCATCATGGCCGCCTTGCGGCGCCCGATGCCAGCGTCAAGCGGCGCGCGCCGCTCTGCGGCTCGACGGTGACGGTGGACATCACCTGCGCGGCGGGCCGGATCACCGACTATGCTGCCGAGGTCAGGGCCTGCGCCCTCGGGCAGGCGGCGGCCAGCGTGGTGGGCGCGGGCATCATCGGCTGCGATCTGGCGCAGGTCCGCGCGGCCCGCGACGCGCTGCGCGAGATGCTGAAATCGAACGGCCCGACCCCGCCCGCCCCCTTCGAGGGGCTCGAGGTGCTGCGCCCGGCGCGCGATTACAAGAATCGCCACGCCTCGATCCTGCTCACGCTCGAGGCCACGCTCGAGGCGATGGAAGAGGCCTGCGCCCGGACCTCCTGCGCCTGAGCGCGCGCTCCCGATCAAGGCCCTGCGACGCCGCTTGATCGCGCGCCCCCTTTTCCTTGCTGAAAACCGTCCTACCTGCGTCAGATGACCGCAGGGAGAGGCCGATGTCCCGCCAGAAACTCGACCAGAACAGCCCGCTGATCGGCCGCTTCGATCAATCGTTCCTGATCCACATGATCCGCGATTTCTTTGTCATCCTGATGCTGGTGACGGTGCTGGAATTCGCCCTCAAGGCCACCATGGTCTATTACAAGTTTCGCATCAGCGGCCCGTCCGACGCCGCCCGCGTGGCCGAGGATCTGGCTGACAACATCCGCTCGATCATGCGCAACGAGGGTGGCCCGGTGGCGGCGCGCACCGTCTATCCGATCCTGCAACGCAACTGGGAGGATCTGGGCTACAGCATCGCCATCACCCCCGCCCCCGTCACCGTGCGCTCGATCGAGGCCGCTTTTGATTTCACACCGCAGGGCATTCCGCGCGGCGACTGGTCCGATGCGGCGCATAACAGCGCCACCCTTGCGATCACCGCCGAGCCGTTCTGCCTCGCCTGTCACACCGAGGCCAGCGTCGGTGAGGTGCTGGGCGAGGTCACGGTGCACCGCTATCTCGGCACCGATTTCGCCCAATGGGTCCACGACATGCGGCTGACCGGGCTTCTGGCGCTGGCCAAGATCGTGCTGCATTCGGTGCTGCTCTTTCTGATCCTGCGCGCCCGGCTCGAGCCGCTGCTGGGCCTGCGCGCGGTGGTCAGCACCCTGGCACGCGCCTATGGCGGGCTCACCCACCGGGCCGAGATCCGCACCGCCGACGAATTCGGCGTCCTCGCGCGCGATCTCAACCTCTTTCTCGACCGGATCAACCGGCTCATGGGCGAGTTGGACGAGGTGTTGCAGCGGGTGATCAGTGTCAATGACGATATCGTCTCGATCCAGAGCGACCTGCGCGACCGGATCGACAGCCTGACCGGGCGGATCCGGCGGCTCGAACGCTCCGCCATGCTCAACGCCAAGGCCGAGCCGCGCCTGTCTCATGCCTGGTTCAACGCCGCCCGCCGCGCGGTGGCCGATCTGGAAAGCAAAAGCCAGGCACCAGAGCACCCATCTGACATCGGCAGCATCATCGAGGATCTGCGCGCCGTCGTCGAAAACGCCGAAGTGCAGATCGCCACCAGCGAGAAGGTCTTTGCCGATCTCGGCGAGCTTGGCGATGACAGCGAGAATCTCAAAGATGTGATGTCGGAGATGATCCGTCTGGAAGAGCGGATGAAGAACATCGTCGAGACCGGCAGCGTTCTGGTCCATCGCATCCGTCCCGATGAAACGGCTCCAGAGTAAAAAACCGCCGCAAACCCGATCGGGCTGCGGCGGCAAGTGGGCTGGGTCCACACCCCTGTCGCGATCATCGGGGAAACAGGAAAGCCCCGAAATGCTTGGGAGAGCGAGTCTCGAGACGCCCCGCTTGGGACAGGAGGGCGTCGTCACTTCGACAGGGGGAAACCCGCCAGGCAGAAACCGGAAATCTCAGACAAGGCCGGGCAGATAGAGCGCCGCCACCAATGTGACCATCAGCGCCACGGCGCCGATCGCATCGCCGACAATCGTATCTTGCGCGCGCAGGGCGGCGATTTTGATCTGGTGAAACATGGGGCGCATCCTTCTGATATCCCGGAGTTGCCACTTTGTTCTCATCTTTGGGTGACAAAGTAAAGAACTTTTTAGGAACATTTCAGGATTTTCAACTTAACCAACTGAAATCAAACGAATCGCCTGATCCTGTTCCATCAACCACAAGAGCACCCGCGCCGCCCGCCCGCGCGGGCCCGTCATTTCCGGATCGTCGCTCAGCAGTTTGCGCGCATCCGACTGCGCCACCGCCATCAGCGCCGATTGCGCCTCCAGATCCGCGATCCGAAACTTCGGCAAGCCGGATTGCGCCGTGCCAATGACATCGCCCGCGCCGCGCATCGCCAGATCAACCTCGCTGATGCGGAACCCGTCCTCGGTATCGCGCATCGTCTCCAGCCGCCGCGCGCCTGCCTCGCCGAGGGGGGGCTGATAGAGCAGCAGGCAAGTCGAGGCCGCCAGCCCCCGCCCCACCCGGCCGCGCAACTGATGCAACTGCGCCAGACCGAAACTCTCGGCCCGCTCGATCACCATGATCGAGGCATTGGGCACATCGACGCCAACCTCGATCACCGTGGTGGCGACCAAGACGCTGGTCGCGCCACGCTGAAACGCGGCCATCGCGGCATCCTTCTCCTCGGGTGGCATCTGGCCATGCACGAGACCCACCCGCCCCTCACCAAGTGCGGCCCGCAAGCGGCGAAACCGGTCCTCGGCGCTGGCGAGATCAACCACCTCGCTCTCCTCGACCAGAGGGCAGACCCAATAGGCCTGCCGCCCCTCGGCAATCGCGCGGCGCAGGTGATCGACCACCTCGTCGATCCGCCCCAGACTGACCAGCGCCGTCTTGACCGGCTTTCGGCCGGGCGGCTTTTCATCCAGAACCGAGACATCCATGTCGCCATATTGCGCCAGCGCGAGACTGCGCGGAATCGGCGTCGCGGTCATCACCAGCACATCGGCCTGCGCCCCCTTCTGGCCCAGTTCCAGCCGTTGACGCACGCCAAAGCGGTGCTGTTCATCGACAATGGCGAGCCGCAGATCGGCAAATTCCACATCCTTCTGGAACACCGCATGGGTGCCGACAAGGATCTGGATCTCACCGCGCCGCAACGCCTCCAGTTTCCGCCGCCGCACAGCGCCCTTGTCGCGCCCGGTCAGGATCTCGAGCACGACCCCCGCCGTTTCGGCCAGCGGCTGCAAGCCCTGCAAATGCTGACGCGCAAGGATCTCGGTGGGGGCCATCAGCACCCCCTGCCCGCCCGCCTCGACCGCGATCAGGAGCGCCTTGAAGGCGACCAGCGTCTTGCCCGATCCCACATCGCCCTGCAACAGGCGGTTCATCCGCACAGGCGCCGCCATATCGCCCGCGATCTCGGAGATGGCGCGGATCTGCGCGCCGGTCGGCGCATAGGGCAGCGCCGCCAGCACCCGCGCCTGCAAGTCCCCCGTGCCCACCGTCGCCCGCCCCTTGGCCCGGCGCAGCTTGGCGCGGGCCAGCGCCAGCGTCAACTGATGCGCCATCAACTCGTCATAGGCCAGCCGTTCGCGCGCCGGATGGGCGGGGGCGAGATCGCGCGCCGATTCCGGCGCATGGGCGGCGCGCAGCGCCTCGGCCCAGTCGGGCCAGCCCGCCTGCGCCTTCTGCACCGGATCGACCCATTCTGCGAGATCAAGTGCCCGCGTCAGCGCCGCCTGTGCCGCCTTGGCCATCACCCGCTGCGTGACGCCCGCGGTCAGCGGATAGACCGGCTCAAATCCGGGGATCTCCCCCGCCTCCTCCGGCGCCAGGACATGATCGGGATGCACCATCTGCGCGATCCCGTCAAAAAGCTCCACCTTGCCAGACACCACCCGCCGCGCCCCGGTCGGCAGCAGGCGGCGCAGATACTCGTCGCGGGCATGGAAATAGACCAGTTGAAAACTCGTCGCCGCATCCTCGACCACCACCCGATAGGCCGCCCCGCGACGGGCGGGCGCGCGGTGCTGGCCCACCGTGACCTCGACCGTGACCACCCCCGGCAGATCTGCCCCCTGCACCGTCGCGCGCCGACGGCGATCCACCCCCGCATAAGGCAACGTGAAGATCAGATCGCGCGGCCGGGTAATGTCGAGCGCGGCCAACGCCTTGGCGGTCTTGGGCCCGACCCCCTCCAGCGTCTCCAGCCCCGCAAAAAGCGGATATAGGATTTCCGGCCGCCCGCTCATGCGCCCTCGATGAGCCGCAGCCAGCCCTCCTCATCCAGCGTCTCGATCCCCAGTTCGGCGGCCTTCGTCGCCTTGCTGCCGGCCCCCGGTCCGGCGACCAGCAGATCGGTTTTTGCGCTAACGCTGCCCGCCACCTTGGCCCCCAGCGCCTCGGCGCGCGCCTTGGCCTCGGCCCGCGTCATCCGCTCCAGCGTGCCGGTAAAGACCACCGTCTTGCCTGCCACCGGGCTATTTGCGGTCGCGGGCCGCACCGCGTCCTGCACCGTCAGATGGCGCACCAGCCGGTCGATCCCGGCGCGCTCCTGCGGCTCGGCAAAGGCCCCGACCAGCGCCCGCGCCATCACCTCGCCCACCCCGTCGATGCTGAGCAGTCCGTCCCAGTCCGGTCCCGAAAACCCGCATGCGCCATCCATCGCGGCAACGAAATCCTGCCAGCGCCCATAATGCCGCGCGATGAGCGTGCTTGCCTGCTCTCCGACATGCCGGATCCCGAGCGCAAAAAGCAGTCTTGCAAAAGGAATTTTCTTCTTTTCTTCAATCGCTTCAAAGAGGTTCTTCGTGCTCTTTTCGCCCCAACCCTCACGGTTAGCCAGCTTGGTGAGGTTCTTTTTGTCACGTTCCTTGAGGGTAAAGATGTCTGCGGGCTGCTTAACTGGCAGTTGATCGTCCTTATAGAACATCTCCACCTGCTTGGCACCCAGCCCCTCGATGTCAAACGCCGCGCGGCTGACGAAATGCTTGAGCTTTTCCACCGCCTGCGCGGGGCAAATTAGGCCGCCCACACAGCGGCGCACGGCATCGCCCGCCTCGCGCACCGCCTCCGATCCACATTCCGGGCATGTGGTGGGAAAGACGAACGGCACAGCATCCTCCGCCCGCTTGCTCAGGTCCACATCGGCCACCTTGGGGATCACATCGCCCGCGCGGTAAACCTGCACCCAATCGCCGACGCGGATATCCTTGCCGCCGCGAATGACCTCGCCTTTGCTGTCGCGCCCGGCGATGTAATCCTCGTTATGCAAGGTTGCATTGCGCACCACCACGCCCCCCACCGTGACCGGCGAGAGCCGCGCCACCGGGCTCAGCGCGCCCGTGCGCCCGACCTGAATGTCGATCGCCTCAAGCCGGGTCCAGGCCAGTTCGGCCGGAAACTTGTGCGCGATCGCCCATCGCGGCGTGGTCGAGCGGAACCCGAGCCGCGCCTGCAGCGCCAGATCATCGACCTTGTAAACCACCCCGTCGATGTCATAGCCCAGCGTCGCACGCTTCTGTTCGATCCGGTCATAATGCTGCAACAGCGCCTCTGGCCCGTCGCAGAGCACGGTCAGCGGATTGGTCGGAAAACCAAGCGCCGCCAGCCGTTCAACCGCTCCCATCTGCGTCTCGGCCAGCGCCGCGCTCACCTCGCCCCAGCCATAGGCAAAAAACCGCAGCGGCCGCTCTGCGGTCACGCGCGCATCGAGTTGCCGCAATGATCCGGCGGCGGCGTTGCGCGGATTGGCAAAGGGCTTCTCGCGCCGTTCGGCCTGTCGCGCATTCAACGCCTCGAAATCGGCATGGGCCATATAGATCTCGCCGCGCACCTCAAGGATCTCGGGCGCATCATTCAGCCGCGCGGGAATATCGGCAACCCTGCGCGCATTGGCGGTGACGTTCTCGCCGGTCTCGCCATCGCCGCGCGTTGCCGCACGCACCAGATTACCGCCCTCGTAACGCAGGCTCAGGCTCAGCCCATCAATTTTCGGCTCGGCCGTATAGGTCAGCGGCGCCTCGTCCCCAAGCCCCAGATAGCGCCGGATCCTCGTGTCGAATTCGCGCACCTCGTCAGCCTCGAACGCATTGCCAAGGCTCAGCATCCGCACCCGGTGGATGACCTTGGCAAAGCCCTCGGCCGGGCTCGCTCCGATCTGCCCAGACGGGCTGTCCGCGCGTTTCAGGTCGGGAAATCGCGCTTCGATCGCAAGGTTGCGTGCCTTCATTGCATCATAGGCGGCGTCCGAGATCTCGGGCGCATCATATCTATGATAGGCCAGGTTCGCTTCGGTCAGCGCCTTTGCCAGACGTTTCAGTTCACCGGCCGCCTCTGCCGCGCTCAGCTTCTCGACAGCGATCTTGTCGGTCATCGTCCCCTCTCTGATCAGCGGGCCGGAAGCGTCTCATCCGATGCCGCCCTCCCCTGTCAGAGTGATAGGGCCGCGCCCGACCGACGTCCAGAGATCACGCGCCAACCGCCAGTCGCGCGTCACGCATCTCGCGCGGTTCAGGGTCGCGCAGCACATAGCCTCGTCCCCAGACGGTCTCGATGTAGTTCTCGCCCTCCGTCGCTTCGCTGAGTTTCTTGCGCAGCTTGCAGATGAACACATCAATGATCTTCAACTCCGGCTCGTCCATCCCGCCATAAAGGTGGTTGAGAAACATCTCCTTGGTCAGCGTTGTGCCCTTGCGCAGGCTCAAAAGCTCCAGCATCTGATATTCCTTGCCGGTCAGATGCACCGCCTTGCCGGCCGTATCCACCGTTTTGGCATCGAGATTGACATTGATCTTGCCGGTGCGGATCACCGATTGCGAATGTCCCTTGGACCGGCGGATGATCGCATGGATGCGCGCCACCAATTCCTCGCGGTGAAACGGCTTGGTCAGGTAATCATCCGCGCCAAAACCAAAGCCGCGGATCTTGCTGTCGGTGTCACCCGCGCCCGACAGGATCAGGATCGGGGTTTCGATCCGCGCGAGCCGCAACTGGCGCAGCACCTCATGGCCGTTCATGTCCGGCAGGCCAAGGTCGAGCAGGATGAGATCGTAATCATAGAGCTTGGCGAGATCGATCCCCTCCTCCCCCAGATCGGTCGTATAGACGTTGAGATTGGCATGGGTCAGCATCAGTTCGATGCTCCTGGAGGTTGTCGGATCATCCTCGACCAGTAAAATGCGCATGGTGGTTCTCCGCCGCTGGTTGCTTCATCAGTCTGAACACTGGCCAAAAATGGTTAACTACAAGTTACCGTTGCAAGAACAATGTGCCAACTCCCGTCAGGGTTGTCTATAGGCTTTCAATGCCGTGATCCTCAGCGCCGCCTCGCCGTGCCGGCTCGCGGCCCGGACCCAGCCGTCAAACTCTTCCTCGCTCAACCCATAGACCGCCAGCGCGTCACTGCGCGAGATCAGCCCATAGGCCACCCCGCGCACCACCGCGAGCTTGCGCGACGCCACCCAGCGGCGTGTATCGGGTGTCGGCAGATCGGCGCGGCTCATCACCGTGCCATCGGCCAGATGAACGGCCCTTGGCCCTTCGACTTTCTTGAGATACATCATGATCACCCCGTTTCCTCACGCCCTGAAAATGGCCGGATCAGGCTTAACGGCCAATGAAGGCGGGGCTTGAGACTGATTAGGATTTTCCTATATTCTGCCAGACTGCACCGGAGACCACGATGGCACTGGACGCCAACAAACCCTTGAATTCTCTTGGCTTTGCCAAGTCACCGGGCGAGACGCGCGTGGTCGTGGCGATGTCCGGCGGGGTCGACAGCTCGGTTGTGGCCGCAAAACTCTGCGCCGAAGGATATGACGTGGTGGGCGTCACCCTGCAACTCTACGACCATGGCGCGGCGCTCGCGAAAAAGGGCGCCTGCTGTGCGGGGCTCGACATTCACGACGCCCGTCGTGTGGCCCAAGACATGGGATTTCCCCATTACGTCCTCGATTATGAAAACATTTTCCGCGACGCCGTGATCGACGAATTCGCCGAAAGCTATCTCGCCGGGGCGACGCCGGTGCCCTGCATCCGCTGCAATGAACGGGTCAAGTTCAAGGATCTTCTGAACACCGCCCGCGATCTCGACGCCGATTGCATGGCCACCGGCCATTACATCCAGCGCAAGATGGGCGCGCAGGGGCCGGAACTGCACTGCGCGGCCGATTCGGCCCGCGACCAGTCCTATTTCCTGTTCTCCACCACCCGCGAACAACTCGATTTCCTGCGCTTTCCGCTCGGCCACCTGCCCTCCAAGGCCGAGACCCGCGCGCTGGCCGCGCAATATGGCCTGCAAGTGGCCGACAAGCCCGACAGTCAGGACATCTGTTTCGTGCCGGGCGGCAATTATGCCAGCGTGATCGAGAAACTGCGCCCCGGCGCGGCAGAACCGGGCGAGATCGTCGATCCCGAGGGCCGGGTTCTGGGCCGCCATGAGGGCGTGCTGCATTACACCGTCGGGCAACGCCGCGGTCTGGGCATCGGCGGGCTGGAAGAGCCGCTCTATGTGATCCGTCTCGATGTCGAGGCCCGCCGCGTCATCGTCGGCCCCAAGGCGCTGCTCGCCACCCGCCGCGTGCCGCTGCGCGAAATCAACTGGCTGGGCGATGACGCGATCACCGCACGGCCCGAATGGCAAGTCTCGGTCCGCGTCCGCTCGACCCGCCCCCCGCGCGAGGCCATCCTGCGGCCTCTCTCCGCCACCGAGGCCGAGGTCGAGTTGCTCACCCCCGAAGAAGGCGTCGCTCCCGGTCAGGCCTGCGTGTTCTACGAGACCGGCGGCACCCGCGTGCTGGGCGGCGGTTGGATCTGGCGCGGACGCTGACGCCCCGCCGCCTCACAGCGACCGGAACTGCGCTTCCTGCCGTGCCGACCAGCGCACGCTGAGATCAAATCCGTCCTCGGTCTGACGCTCGTCCTCGACCAGCTCCTTCTCAAAGAGCCAGGCCCGCTTGCGCCCCTCGTCAAACCGCAGGTGCAGGGCGCTCACATGCTGCACATCGGCCAGCGCGCGGGACATCGCCGCCACCAGATCGTCGATCCCCTGCCCGGTCAGCGCAGAGATCGCCTGCACATGCTCCAGCCGCGCGGCCTGCGTCACCGCCGCCGCGCGCGCCTCCTCGCTCAGCCGGTCGATCTTGTTCCAGACCTCGATCTGCGGCACCTCGGCCTTGACCCCAAGCCGCGAGAGGATCGCCTGCACATCCGCCGCCTGCGCCGCGGTCTCGGGATGCGCGATGTCGCGCACATGGCAGATGAGATCGGCCTCCAGCACCTCTTCCAGCGTGGCGCGGAACGCCGCCACCAGTTCGGTCGGCAGATCGCTGATGAACCCCACCGTATCGCTCAGGATCACCTCAAGCCCGCTGCCCGGCAAGCGTACCCGCCGCATGGTCGGGTCGAGCGTGGCAAAGAGCATGTCCTGCGCCAGCACCTCGGCCCCGGTCAGAAGGTTGAACAGCGTCGATTTTCCGGCGTTGGTGTATCCCACCAGCGCGACGATGGGAAACGGCACCTTGCTCCGCGCGGCCCGATGCAGCGAGCGGGTGCGCGCGACCTTCTCCAGTTGCCGCCGCAGCCGCACCAGCTGATCGTCGATCGCGCGCCGGTCCGCCTCGATCTGCGTCTCGCCGGGGCCACCCACGAATCCCAGCCCGCCGCGTTGCCGCTCAAGGTGCGTCCAGGCCCGCACCAGCCGCGTGCGCTGATAGCTGAGCGCCGCCATTTCCACCTGCAACACCCCCTCGCGGGTGGCGGCGCGATCGCTGAAGATCTCCAGGATCAGCCCGGTCCGGTCCAGAAGCTTGACCCCCCAGGCCTTTTCCAGATTGCGTTGCTGCACCGGGCTCACGGGGCCATCGACCAGCACCAGCTCGACCTCGGCGGCAGAGATGGCCGCGCCCAATTCTTCCAGCTTGCCCTTGCCAAAGAGACGCCCTGCATCGGGCTTGCGCAACCGCACCACGCCAGACCCGACAACCTCAAGATCCGGAAGCGCCAGCGCCAGCGCCACCGCCTCCTCAAGCGCCAGTTCCGGTGCGCGCGTCCGCGCCGCGCCGGCGATCTCGGGATGAATGACCCAGGCCCGAGTGATCGGGCGCGCCGTTTCGCTCAAGGCGCTTCGTCACCATCATAGAGATTGACCGGCTGCGACGGCATGATTGTCGAAATCGCATGTTTGTAGACCAGTTGCGATTGCCCGTCCCGGCGCAGCAGGATGCAGAAGTTGTCGAACCAGGTGATGACACCCTGCAACTTGACCCCGTTGATCAGAAAAATCGTGACCGGGATCTTGGTCTTGCGCACCTGATTGAGAAAAGCATCCTGCAAATTCTGTTTGTCTGAAGCCATAGGTCTTGCCGCCCTTTATACTTGCACCTGCCGCGCATCGGCGTTCGTGTTTTGGATCTAGCTCGAGTATGTCCTGCCCGCTGATGAGTTTCCAGCCCAAAAATGAAGTCGCGCCAGAGGCTCCCGCCCGACGGTCAACGCGATCAATCCCGCCACACCGCCGGGTTCAAGAGCGCGATCAGGGCCAGCGTTTCCAATCGCCCCAGAACCATCGCCACGGCATAGACGATCTTCGCCCCGGCGCTCAGTTCGATCAGGCGGATCGGGGTCTCGCTGGCGGCCTGCACCAGCGGACCGGTCGTCGACAGACCCGAGATTGTCAGGATCAGCGCTGCCTCAAAGTCCTGCCCGAACAGACCCAGAAGCGCTGTCACCACCGTCACCGACATGGCAAACAGCATGAAGAAAATCCAGGCGATATACGCCCCCTGCCGCCGGATCCGCCGTCCGAGGCCGGTATTGCGTCCGACCGAGGACGGATAAACCAGCCGCTCGACCTCGCGTCGGCCATGGAGATAGAGCGCATAGACCCGCAAGAGCTTGACGCCGCCTGCCGTGGTTGCAACCCCGCCGCCCATCAGCGACAAGCCGAGCAGCGTCAGCCCCGGAGTGCCCAACCCAGACCACGCGCGCGCCGTTTGCCAGTCGGCGCTCTGGAATCCGGCGGTTGACAGAAACGACAACACCGTGAACATGCCCCCCCAAAGCGACCGCAGCCAAAGGCCCGGATCTCTGACGTCTGCCACGTCAAGGGCAGCGATCCAGTGACGCAGCAAGAGCACCAGCGGCACACCGAGCACCAGGAGCACGCCCAGCCGGAACTCGGGATCGTGGATCACCCCCGGCCGTGCCGTCGTGACCAGATCCGACGAAAAGGTCAGCCGCGACAGGGCAAACAAAAGAAACAGGAAAATCGCAAACTCCCCGGCAAAACCCGATGCGCCGTTCTGCACACCGCCAATCGAGGAGATGCCACTTGTGGCCATCGTCGACATGGCGTGGATCAGCGCCACAAAGGCGCGCTCGCCGCCCATCATCAGGATGATCCACAGCGCCCCGGTCAAGCCGATATAGACCGGCCCCAGCGTCGCCGCGGCCTGCGCCAGCCGCCGCGCCGGTTTGGCACGCTCGAAGCGACCCTCCATCGTATCGCCCTGGCCCGGCTCGGCCCGCGCCGTCACCTCGAAGCCCCCCAGGTTCAACGGGGCCAGCACCGCCGAAGCCGACACCCAGATCAACAGGCCGCCGCCCCATCCCACCAACGCGCGCCACAGATGCAGCGTGTCCACGATCCGTCCCGGCGCGTCATAGAGCGTCGCCCCGGTGGTGGTCAGACTCGACACCATTTCGAACCAGACATTCAGGTAGGTCGTATTGTTCACGCATTCCGAGAACGGCACCGCCAGATAGAACGGCAACAGAAGATAGGCCAGAAGCAACGAAAACAGGTTCTGCGTGTTGCTCGCAGCCCGGCGATGCGGCCCCGACATTGCCAGCCCGATCACCAGCGTCAGCATGATCCCCAGCACCCCGGAATTGAAGAACACCCGCGCCACGAGCATGTCCCCGCGCATCAAGCCGTCGATCGCGGGCAGAAACATCATCAAGCCGGAGATCCCGGTCAGGATCAGGATCAAGGGAAAGCTGAGCAGCCTTTCGGACATCGGATCAGAAGAAATCTATCGAGACCTGCAACAGCTGTTCCACCGCTGCCACATCCGCCGCAAGGGCAAAGATCACGATCACATCCCCCGCCTCGACCCGCAAGTCGCCCGACGGCTTGACGATCTTCGTCCCCTTCTTCACCCCACCGACCAGCACCCCTTCGGGAAAGTCGATCTCGCGCAGCATCGAACCTGCGATCGAGGAGGTTGACATCACCTCGGCCTCGATCACTTCGGCCTCGGCATCGCCGATCGAATAGACCCCGCGCACCTTGCCATGCCGGATATGGCGCAGGATCGAACTCACCGTGGTGGCACGCGGATTGATGTAGGCGTCGATTCCCAAGGGCTCCAGCAGCGGCAACATCGTGGGGTCGTTGATCAGAGAGATGGCAAAGGGACAGCCCTCGGACTTGGCGCGCACGGCGGCCAGCATGTTGGTCTTGTCATCATCCGTCACCACCAGAACGGCATCGGCGCGCGCAATCCCCGCCTCTGCCAGCAACGCCGCACTCAGTCCATCCCCGTTCAGCACAACGGTGCGCTCCAGCGCATCCGCCGCCCGTTCCGCCTGTGCCCGGCTCTTTTCGATCAGCTTGGCACGCACCCGGCCGGCGCCGCGCTTCTCAAGCGCTTGCGCGACCGCAAGGCCGACATTCCCTCCGCCGATGATCACCAGACGCTCCTGCTTTTTCTGCATCTTGCCAAACACTTCCAGCGAGCGTGGCACATCCTCGACCGGCGCGAAGATATAGCATTCATCCCCCTCGAAAAGCTGATCATTGGCCTCGGGCGCAAAAATCCGCCCCTTCCGCCGCACCGCCAGCACCACCACCCGCAGGGTCGAGAACAGATCGCTCAACTGCCGCAGCGGCGTGTTGAGCACCGGGCAGTCCTCCTCCAGCCGCAGGCCCATCAACTGCGCCTGCCCGCCCATGAACATTTCGCTGTCGAACGCCGCCGGGGCTGCCAGCCGCTGCAACGCGGCCAGCGCCACCTCGCGTTCGGGGCTGATCACCACGTCGATCGGCATATGATCGCGCCGGTAGAGATCGGCATAGATCGCATCCAGATACGATTGGCTGCGCAACCGGGCAATCTTGCGGTTGATGCCAAAGACCGAATGGGCAACCTGACAGGTGACCATGTTCACCTCGTCGGAATAGGTGGCGGCGATGATCATGTCGGCGTCCCGCGCCCCGGCCCGCTCCAGCACATCGGGATAGGAGGCAAAGCCGGCGATGCCCTGAACATCAAGCGTTTCGCTGGCACGCCGCACCAGATCCGCGTTGTTGTCCACGACCGTCACGTCGTTCTTTTCCCCCGACAGATGCCGCGCGATCTGCCAGCCGACCTGACCGGCGCCGCAGATGATGACCTTCATGTCTCTTGCCTCATCCTGTCTGAGGCTGTTGCATGACAGATGGTCCAACCCTGGTCAATTGCTTTGTCCTGACCACGCCGCGCCGCTATATTGAAAGGATGAAACCTGCAACCCGTTCCCTTGCTCTTGCCTGTGCGGTGCTCGCGGCCTGCGCGCCACCGACGCTCTATCACAAGCCCGGTGCAAGCCCGGCGCTGATTCAGAGCACACTGACCTCCTGCGAGGTTGCGGCGCTGCGCGAGGTGCCGCGCGACATCAGAACCGTTTTCATTCCCGCACAGTATTCAACCCTCCCCTTCTGCAACCACTTCGGCGCGTGCTTTCCTCGGACCACCATGATCCAGCCGGCGCGCACCGAAAGCTACGACGCCAACGCCGCCCTGCGCGCCCGCGTCACCGATCAATGCATGGCTCAGGCCGGATTTAGACCGGTGTCGCTGCGGCAATGCGATCCCGATCAGGTGCGCGGCGCCGACCTGCCGCCCGACACCGCGCAGCCAGCCCTCGGCGCCAACAGCTGCGCGCTGCGCCTGCCCTCGGGCCAATGGCGCATCGTGACGCCGCAATAGCCTCTGAAACGGCCGCGACCGTTCGCTGGCGGGTCAGCGACTGGATCCGAGCGCGCCTATTTCACCGCCGCCTCGTGCTCCATCTCGCCCTCGGCGCCCAGCTCTGCCTTGCCGGCCATCACGCCAAGCGATTTGAGCTTGCGATGCAGCGCGCTGCGCTCCATGCCGACGAACTCCGCCGTGCGGCTGATATTGCCGCCAAAGCGATTGATCTGGGTCAGCAGATATTCGCGCTCGAAGGCTTCGCGCGCCTCGCGCAGGGGCATCGTCGCGATCGAGCCCGACAGCACCACGCGCCCCTCCTCCACCGTCGCCCCGGTCTCGCCAGGCAGATCGAGCACCGTGATCGGGCCGCTTTCATCGCCCAGAATCAGCGCGCGTTCGATCACGTTGCGCAATTGCCGCACGTTGCCCGGCCAGCGCATCGTCTGCAAGAGCGCCACCGCCTCGTCGCTCAACTCGCGCAGCGGCAGGCCTTGGGTCTTGTGAAACATCGCAATGAAATGCGCCGCCAGAGGCGGGATGTCCTCGCGCCGCTCCTCGAGACCCGGCACCGCGATCGGCACCACGTTGAGCCGATGGTAGAGCTCGCTGCGAAACCGTTCGGCGGCAATCTCCGCCTCCAGATCGCGGCTGGTCGAAGAGAGCACCCGCAGATCGACCTTGACCTTCTCGCTGCCGCCCACCCGCAGAAAGGTCTGGTCCACCAGCACCCGCAGGATCTTGGATTGCGTGCCCGTCGGCATGTCGGCAACCTCGTCGAAATAGATCACCCCGCCGCTGGCCTCTTCCAGAAGACCCGGCGTCACCCCGCCCTCCGGTGTCTCGCGGCCAAACAGCACCTCCTCCATCCGGTCCGCCTCGATCGAGGCACAGCCGACACAGACAAAAGGCCCGGCCGCACGCTGCGAATTGGCATGGATATAGCGCGCCGCCAGTTCCTTGCCCGATCCCGCCGGTCCCGAGAGCATGACCCGTCCGTTGGATTTGGTCACCTTGTCCAGTTGCCCCACCAACATGCGAAAGGCCGCCGAACCGCCAAGCATCTCCGAGGGCGCCGTCTCGCGCCGCTTGAGGGCCAGATTCTCGCGGCGCAGACGGCTGGTTTCCATGCCGCGCCGGATCACCACCATCAGCTGATCGATGTTGAACGGCTTCTCGATAAAGTCATAGGCGCCCTGCTTGATCGCCGCCACCGCGATCTCGATATTGCCATGGCCCGAAATGATCACCACCGGCACCTCGGGATAGTCCCGCTTGACCGCCTTGAGGATGTCGATCCCGTCCATATTGCTGTCCTTGAGCCAGATATCGAGGATCAAGAGACCCGGCCGCTCAGCGGCAATCGCGGCCATCGCCTCGTCGGAATTGCTCGCCATACGGGTGCTGAAGCCCTCGTCCTTGAGGATTTCCGAAATCAGTTCCCGGATATCGCGCTCGTCATCGACAATCAGAATATCACTCATTGGTCCCTCACACGGCCGCCTTGGCCTCTGTTGTCCCGGGCATCACCGCCACCAGAGGCAGACGGATCACCGCCATCGCCCCGCTATGTTTGCCCGGCTGAAATGGTTCCGCATCCTCCAGCACCAACGTGCCGGCATGTTCCTCGATGATCTTCTTGACGATCGGCAGACCCAGCCCGGTGCCCTTCGCGCGGGTCGTCACATAGGGTTCAAACAGCCGCGCCCGGTCCTGCGGCAACCCGATCCCGTTATCCGAAATGCGGATCACCGCCTCGGCCCCCTCGACCGCGCTCTGCACCCGGATTTCTGGAACAAACCCTTCCGGCACGCCTTTTTCGCGCAGGCTTTCGATGGCCTCGCCCGCGTTCTTGATCAGATTGGTCAGCGCCTGACTGATCATCGAGGCGTCGATCTCGGCCCAGAGCGGGGCCGCGTCCAGCGCCACCTCAAAGCGCACATCGGGCTGACCGCTCTCCTGCAACAGCACCGCCTCGCGCAGCACCTTGGTCAGGCTCTCCTGCCGGGTCTGCGGCTCCGGCATCCGGGCGAACTTGGAAAATTCATCGACGATCCGGCGCAGATCGTTGGTCTGGCGGACCACCACATCGGTCAGTTGCTCCAGACTTTCCGCCTCCTCCGGTGCCAGTTGCCGGGCGAACTTGCGCTTGATGCGTTCGGCACTCAGTTGAATCGGCGTGAGCGGGTTCTTGATCTCATGCGCGATGCGCCGCGCCACGTCGCCCCAGGCGGCCATCCGCTGCGCGGCGACCAGATCAGTCACATCGTCAAACGCCACCACATAGCCTTCGCGCCGCCCGCCCTCGCCGATCCGGGTGGACATCCGCACCAGCAGATTTTCCTGCCGCGTCCCGCGCGAGACCCGGATTTCGTCCTGCACGAATCCGCCCGGACTGACCCGCAGCCGGTCGAACAACGCCGTGAATTCCGGCACGGCGAGGCTCAGCGAGACCGATTGCTGAGCCTCCTGCCAGTCGAGCAGCCGCTCGGCGGCGCGGTTGACAAAGGCGACCCTCCCCTTGGCATCCAGCCCGACCACCCCCGACGACACCGACCCCAGAACCGAGTCGAACAGACGGCGGCGGCGCTCGATCTGCTGGGTATTGGCCAAGAGCGCGTCACGCTGCCCCTTCAACTGCCGGGTCATCTGGTTGAAATAGGTGCTCAGCATGGCGATCTCGTCATCGCCCTCCTCCTCGCGCACCTGCGTGTCGAGATCGCCCGCGCCCACCCGCTGCGCGGCGGAGGTGAGCCGCCCGACAGGGCGCGACAGCCGCTCTGCAAACCACATGCCAAGCCAGATCGCAGCGAGGATCAGGATCACCGCAAAACCGAGATAAAGGAGACCGAACTCGAACAGCACCCGCCCGCGCTCGCTCTCGCGCTGCTTGTAGAAGACGGCGGTTTGCTGCGTGTCGTCGAGCAGATTCAGGATCGCGCCGTCCACCGTCCGGCTGACATAGAGCAGGCGGTCGGGAAAGGCCGTCAGCGGCAGCAGCGCGCGAAATTCGTCATTCTCCCAGTCTTGGATCACCAGCACGCCCTCGGCATAGGCCTGCGCAATCTGCTCTGCCGTCGGCTCCTCGTAATCAAAGAGATAGGACCGCTCGCCGCGCGCCCGGATGTTGCCGCTGCCGTCAATGACAAAGGCCTCGCGCAGCCCGCGCTGAATCTCGCGCTGCCCCGAGGACAGCACCTGTCGGACATCACCGTCATTCATGTAGACCGACGTCCGCTTCGTGGTATCGATCACCCGCGCCAACACCTGTGCGTCGATCACAAGATCGCGGCGGTGCTCCTCTTCATAGGCCTGCGCTGCGGCTACCGAACTGTCCACCACCCGGCCCACCCGGTCGGAAAACCACGCCTCCAGCCCCATATTGACCGACAGCATGGCAAAGACCGCCACCATCACCGTGGGCAGAAGCGCCATCAGCGCAAACACCCCCGTCAGCCGCAGATGCAGCCGCGAGCCCGCAGAGCGACTGCGCCGCGCCGCGATCATCCGCGCCACCCGCTGCAAGACCAGCCCCGCCACAATCAGCACATAGATCATGTCAAGGAGCAGCACGAGCCGCAGTCCGTTCGACGAGGATCCCTGATCGAGCGGCCCCATCATCAGATAGGTCGCGAGCGCCAGCAGCGGGCCAAGCAGCACCAGCCCCAGCGTCGCCCCATTCTGGAGCCGCTGAAGGCGACGCAAGCGGCTGATCCCGTCCCAGGACAGCCGTCGGCCCTTTAATGTGCGTGTCGGCGTTGCCACGCGCTACCTCATTCAAGTTGTGGTGCGATCCCTTGCACCCCGCAACATCTGGACATCGGCCCGTTCACTTCCGCACCGTGTCACAGTCCTGTTGCAGTTTTACATCAACTTGCGGCGGCGTGTCACCTGAATATCCAGCTCCGTGATCTTCTTGCGCAAGGTATTTCGGTTGATTCCCAAAAGATCCGCGCATTTCGCCTGATTTCCGGCCGTGGCATCCAGCGCAATTCCGATCAGCGGGGCCTCAACCTCGCGCAGGATCCGCGCATAGAGCCCATCGGGCGGCAGATCCGCCCCGTGCAGATCGAAGTATCGCCGCAGATGACCCGCCACCGAGGCCGAAAGGCTCTCGCCGCGCACCTGCCCCTGCACCACCGGCTCTGCGCGCGGCTGGTTGCCCAGCACCGCCTCGACCTCGGCGCGGCTGATTTCATCGGCCACCGCCGTCAGACCGATTCGCCGCACCGCGTTTTCAAGCTGGCGCACATTGCCCGGCCAGCTATAGGCACGCATCACCTCGGCGGCGGACTCCGACAGATGCCGCAGCGGCTGTCCCTCGCGCGCGTCGCGGGCCAGGAAATGCTGCGCCAGCAACGGAATGTCCTCGACCCGCTCGCGCAAGCTTGGCACGTCGATCACAGCGCCGCTCAGGCGATAATAGAGATCCTCGCGCAACCGTCCCTCGTCCAGCGCCTGTCCCGGCGGCACCCGGCAGGTGGCCATGAATCGCGGCTGATGATCGTTTGGCGCATCCATCATCCGCACCACCCGGCCCTGCGCCTCGAGCGGGAAATCGGTCAACTCGTCGAGCACGATACTACCGCCGCGCGCCCGCGCCATCACCCGCGCCGGCCCGTCCATCTCGCGCAGATCGCTTGGGCTGACGGTGACATAGGGCAGCGTGCGGCGGTCCGAGAAGTCATGCAGCGCCTTGCCGATCAGCGATTTCCCGGTGCCCGATTCGCCGCAGATCATCACCGGCAGGTCGGTGTTCATGATCCGCGCCACCACCCGGTAGAGCGCCTGCATCGCCGGGGTGCGACCGATCAGCGGCAGATCCTCGGGCCGCTCCGCCTCGATCTCGCGCGCAGGCCGCCGCACCCGGCTCTCCAGCGCCCGCGCCGTCCGCTTCATCAGATCCGGCAGGTCGAACGGCTTGGGCAGGTAATCAAACGCCTCGGCCTCGGCGGCCTTGATCGCCGTCATGATCGTGTTCTGCGCCGAGATCACGATCACCGGCAGACCGGGGCGATCCTGCGCGATCTTGGGCAGCATCTCGAGGCCGTTGCCATCGGGCATCATCACGTCGGTGATGACCACATCCCCCTTGCCCTCGGCCACCCAGCGCATCAGCGTGGTCAGGCTCGAGGTGGCATGAACCCGGCAGCCCGCCCGCGTCAGCGCCTGCGTCAGAACCGTGCGGATCGTGCGGTCATCATCCGCCACCAGTACCGTGCCATCCATGGACTAGCCTCCCTGCCCTGTCATCTCTGCGCGTTGCAGCGAAATCCTGAATACCGTGCGCCCCGGCACCGAACTCACCGAAATCCAGCCGTCATGGTCGGAGATGATCTTGGCGGCCAGCGCCAGACCCAGCCCGGTGCCGTTCTCGCGCCCCGAAACGAAGGGATCGAATACCTCATCAGCAATCTCGGGCGGCAGACCCGGCCCGTCGTCGATGATCTCGATCTGCAAGGGCAACGCCCGGCCCACCCCGTCGCCGCCCCGCACCCGGAGCGACTGTTCGTAATAGGTGTGCAGACGGATCGTTCCCGGTTTTACACCAGAGGCTTCGGCCGCGTTCTTCAACAGGTTCAGCACCACCTGCAAGAGCTGATCCATGTCGCCAAGCGCCGGCGGCAGAGAGGGGTCGTAATCCTCGATGAGCACCATATGCGCGGCAAAGCCCAGCATCGCAGAGCGCCGCGCCCGGTCCAGCACATCATGCAGGTTCACCGCCCTCAGATTGGGCGTGCTGACATTGCCAAACTGCTCGACCCGCTCCAGGAGCGCCACGATCCGGCGGCTTTCGCTGACGATGAGATCGGTCAGTTCCAGATCCTCGGGCCCCAGCGTCATCGACAAGAGCTGCGCCGCCCCGGTGATCCCGGCCAAGGGGTTCTTGATCTCATGCGCCAGCATCTCGGCCATGCCGATGGCCGATTTCGCCGCTGCCTTGACGCTGCTGTTCTGCACCATGCGCCCCGCCAGCTCACGCGGGCTGATCAGCATCAGCATATGCCCCGGCCTCCCCGCCAGCGGCGCGATCTGCAAATTGCACTGCATCGGCGCGCGCTCGCCGGTGCCGACATCCACATCGTTGACAAAGAGCGGCGCATCGCTCGCCCGCGCCCGCTCGAACGCCTCCTCGAGCGGCGCGTTGACCGCCAGCCTGTCCCAGACCGGCTGACCGCAGAGCGCCCGCGACGAGATCATCATGAAACCCTCTGCGGCGGGGTTGATCCGCACGATCCGGTCGGTGCCATCGAGCTCCAGCGCCGGCACCGGCAGCGAGACCCAGACCGAATCCTCCATGCTCATGCCGCCTTGCGGACCGCCGGGCCCACCATGGCCTCGGGCAAGAGCCGCAACACATCCGCCGGAGACGCCGCCGTCAGCACGCGCTGGCGCAGCGCGGCATCCGTCCCCGCGTGATCCATATACCACCCCAGATTCTTTCGCGCGATGCGCAGCCCCTGAGAGCGGCCGTAAAAGCCCAGCATCGCCTCGTAATGCTGCGCCACCAGATCGGCCAGCAGCCGCCCTGTCGGCACGCGCGCTGACACACCGCCCAGAAGCGCCGCTGCGATCCCGGCCAAAAGCCACGGTTGGCCGCGCGCCGCCCGTCCGATCATCACCCCATCCGCCCTCGAGCGCGCCAGCGCCGTGCGCGCGCTGCCGATGTCCACGATATCGCCATTGGCGATGACCGGGATGCCCACCGCCGTCTTGACCGCAGCAATCGCCGCCCAATCTGCGCTCCCCTTGTAAAACTGACAGCGGGTGCGGCCATGAATGGTGATCATCGCAACACCCGCAGCTTCCGCCCGCCGCGCAATCTCGGGCGCATTGAGACTGCCCTCATCCCAGCCCAGCCGGGTCTTGAGCGTGACCGGCACGGTCACAGCGCCTACCACCGCATCAATCAGCCTGAGCGCGTGATCTGGGTCGCGCATCAGGGCCGAGCCTGATGCGCCGACGCCGCTGGCGCTGACCACCTTCTTCGCCGGACAGCCCATGTTGATGTCGATCATCCGAGCTCCTTGCGCCTCGAGCATCCGCGCCGCCTCGGCCATCCAGCGCGGATCGCATCCCGCCAGTTGAACGGCGGTATTCTCCCCGCCGAGGCCCAGTTCGGCCTTGTCGCGCGCGCTCGGCCGGGCCTCGACCAACGCTTGGCTGGCGATCATCTCGCTGACCACCAGACCGGCCCCAAAGCCCGCCACCAGATTGCGGAAGGGCAGATCGGTGATTCCCGCCATCGGGGCCAGAACCACGGGAGGCCGGAACAGCTTGTCAGAGCGCATCACCATTGAGTGCCTAATCCTTGTGCAACACCGACTGTCTATCCATGTATGCCGCCCGGAACAACGAGCATTGGCTTAATTCGCAACCACGGCGACATCTGTCGCCTATTTTTCAGGCAGGTGCTCAGCCATTGCACCAACGCGCGCTGCACCGTAATCAAGGGGCATGACAACCGCAGCCATCATCGTCGCCGCAGGTCGCGGCATCCGCGCTGGCGGAGAGGCCCCCAAGCAATGGCAGAGCCTCGCCGGGCGGCGTGTGATCGACTGGACCCTCGATGCCTTTCTCGCGGTGCCCGGAATCGCGCGCCTCGTCGTGGTGCTGCATCCCGACGATCTCGATCGCCTCACTCCGCAGCACCCCCGGATCGAGATTGCCATCGGCGGCGCGACCCGCGCCGCATCGGTGCGCAGCGGGCTGGAACATCTTGCAAACGGCCGTGACCCGGCGCCGGATCATGTGCTGATCCATGATGTTGCACGCTGCTGTACGCAACCCGCGTATATCCTGAACATGATGGACCTCTTGCAGCGCGGCAACGCCCCCGCCCTCGCCCCCGCGCTGTCTGTCACCGATGCACTCTGGACCGGGTCCGAGGGTCTTGTCACAGGCACAAGGGACCGGACCGGACTCTATCGCGCACAGACCCCACAAGCTTTTGATTTTAATGCCATCCTTTCGGCCCATCGCACCCATTGCGGGACCGCCGCCGATGATGTCGAGGTCGCCCGCGCCGCGGGTCTGCCGGTCCGCATCCTCGCAGGCGACGAGGACAATCTCAAGATCACCCATCCCGGCGACTTTGCCCGCGCGGAGAGAATACTTGGAAATCAAATGGATATCAGAGTTGGCTCAGGTTTTGACGTGCATCGATTCGGGCCCGGCGATCACTGCATGCTCTGCGGCATCGCCGTCCCGCATCACCGTGGCTTGCAAGGCCATTCCGACGCGGATGTTGGGATGCATGCACTCACAGACGCAATATATGGTGCCCTGGCCCTGGGGGATATCGGCCGCCACTTCCCGCCCTCCGATCCCCAATGGAAAGGCGCGTCCAGCCATGTCTTTCTGCGTCATGCGGTGGCCTGTGTTTCCGAAAAGGGATTTGCAATCAACAACATGGATATCACCCTGATCTGCGAGCATCCCAAGATCACTCCCCATGCCGCCGCCATGGCCGCCGCCCTCGCAGCCATCACCGGCGTGTCTCCCGACCGGATTTCGATCAAGGCCACCACGACAGAACGCCTCGGGTTTACCGGTCGTGACGAGGGAATAGCCGCCCAGGCCAGCGTGACGGTGATTAAAAAATGCGCCTAAGCCATTTGATATGCACGTTTTTCTATGTTGGCCACTTGCGTCCCGCACCGGGAACTTGGGGGTCTCTTGCGGCGCTGCCGGTCGCCTGGGGGCTGCATGTTGCTGGCGGACCGGGGCTGCTCGCGCTCGGCATCGGTCTCGCGTTCGCGTTAGGATTGTGGGCTACGGGTTTGGAAACAAAGGGAAAGCACGAACACGATCCCTCCGAAATCGTGATTGATGAGGTTGCGGGCCAATGGTTGGCCTTCCTGCCCGTCTCGGTGGGCGCCGCCCATGCCGGGGCAAACCTCACAAGTCTTTGGCCCGGCTTCATTTTCGCCTTTCTCGCCTTTCGCTTTTTCGACATCCTCAAGCCCGGCCCCATCGGCTGGGCCGACCGGCGTCACGATGCCTTGGGGGTCATGCTCGATGACATTCTGGCCGGCATCGCCGCCGCGCTCTGCGTGATGCTGGCCGCCGGCCTCTATCATGGAGTCTTGGCGCGTTGATCGTAAACGATATATTGGACCGCGCAAGACATCGCGGCCTGCGGATTGCCACGGCGGAAAGCTGCACCGGCGGTCTGGTTGCGGTGGCGCTGACCGACATCCCCGGATCCTCGGATGTGGTTGAATGTGGCTTTGTAACCTATTCAAATGAAGCCAAAATCAGCATGCTGGGCGTTTCCCCCGCGACGCTCGAGGCGCAGGGTGCCGTGTCCGAAGCGGTCGCTCGTGAAATGGCCGAAGGCGCGCTCGCCCACAGCCTTGCGCATCTTGCCGTGTCGATCACCGGTATCGCTGGTCCCGGCGGCTCCGCGCATAAGCCCGAGGGTCGCGTCTGTTTCGGCCTTGCGATGCAGGGCCACGCCACATCGACCGAAACCCGTGACTTTGGCGCGCAAGGCCGCGCCGAGGTGCGCCGTCTGGCCCGGGATCACGCCTTGCACCTGCTCCACGACGCCCTGACCAGATAGCCCGCATCCTCAGCCGTAGAGATCCGCCGCCCGCTGCTCGAAGGCCCGGACGATGCGTTTCATCGCCTCATAGAAAAAAAGATCCGCCGCGGATTGCAAGAGCCTGTTCTTGAATGCAAAATCGACATCAAAACTTACCTCGCACCCGCCCTCTGCCTCACGAAACGCCCAGTTGGAGCGCATATGCTGGAACGGACCGTCCAGATATTCCGTTTCGATCCGCCGCGCCTCGGGCCACAGAACGACACGACTGCCAAACCGCTCGCGGAAGACCTTGAAGCTGATCACCAGATCTGCCTCCATCACCTGCGATCCGTTTGCCTGCGGTGTCAGGCTGCGGATCCGCGCCGCCGCCGTCCAGGGCAGGAACTGCGGATAGCGCGCCACATCCGCCACAAGCGCATACATCTGGTCCGCCGTGTGGCGCAGGTGGCGCGTCTCGGAATGTGATGGCATCTCGCCCCCGGTTTGCACGTGACAGTGGCGCGCTTTGTCCTAGACTGGCGAGCAAAGTTCAAGAGGGCCTCATGCCGCAACGCGCCTATGTCATCGACAAACTGATTTCAGCCAAGAGCATCGCCGCCCGGATAGAGGCGCTCTCGCACGACATAGAAAGGGAATTCGCCGATACCCGGAAACTCGTCGTGGTTGGGCTCTTGCGCGGCTCCTTCATCTTCATCGCTGATCTGGTGCGTGAGCTCGATCTGCCGGTCGAGGTCGATTTTGTCGAGACCTCCTCTTATGGCGACCGGATGGAAAGCAGCAGGGAGGTTCGTATTCTCAAAGACTTGCGCGGCGATATTGAAGGACGCGACGTGCTTGTGGTCGAGGATATCGTCGATACCGGACACACGCTGGCGCATGTCATTCACCTGTTGCAGAGCCGCCGACCGCGCAAGCTGAAAACCATCGCCCTTCTGGACAAGCCATCGCGCCGCGAGGCCGATATTCGCGCCGACTGGATCGGGTTCGAGATCCCGGACGAGTTTGTCGTGGGCTATGGCATCGACTTTGCCCAACGCAACCGCAACCTGCCCTATATCGGCAAGGTCCGGTTCACGGAAGAGGCGGAACACGCCGACAGCGCCACCTGATCAGTGCCGCCTGCGGGCGCATCTAACCTTCAGGAAAGAAACACGCAGCCTGATGGCGATCCCCCGCGAGCACCGGGCGTTCGGCACGACAGCGGGCCTGCGCTTTCCAGCAGCGCGGCGCAAAGGCGCAGCCATCGGGCACGTTGATCGGCGAGGGCAATTCGCCCTCCAACTTGATCCGGGATTTCTTCGCTTCGGGGTCGGTCGAGGGCGTCGCGGACAAGAGCGCCTTGGTGTAGGGATGGCGTGGATTGGAAAACACCATCTCTTTCGGTCCAATCTCCACGGGGCGTCCCAGATACATCACGATCAGATCATCGGCCATGTGCCGGACCACCGAAAGATCATGGCTGATGAACAGATAAGCCAGCCCCAGCCGGTCCTGCATATCCACCAGAAGATTGAGGATCTGGCTCTGGATCGACAGGTCCAGCGCCGAGACCGGTTCATCGAGCACCAGCACCTTGGGCTCCAGCATCAGGGCCCGCGCCACCGCGATCCGCTGGCGTTGCCCGCCCGAGAACATATGCGGATAGCGGTCATACTGCTCCGCGCGCAGGCCCACCATCCGCAGCATCTCGCGTGCCAGACGGGTGCGTTCGGCGGCACTGATGTCCGGGCGATTGATCTTGAGCGGTTCCTCGAGGATCGAGCCCACCCGTTGACGCGGATTGAGCGAGCCGTAGGGATCCTGAAACACGATCTGCACCGAGGTGCGCAATGCGGCGTAGTGCTGCGGTTCGGCCTCGATGCCGTTGACGCTGAACGTGCCAGAGGTCGGCTCTTCGATCATCGTGATCAGTCGCGCGAGGGTGGATTTGCCGCATCCCGATTCGCCCACCACCGCGAGGGTCTTGCCGGCCTCAAGGCTGAAACTCGCCTCTGACAGCGCCTTGACCACCTGATCCTTGCCAAAAATCCCGCCGCCGGTGTGATAATGCCGGGTCAGGTTGCGCGCGATGACGACGGGTCCGCTCATGCCTCTGCCTCCTCTGTGCGCTCCAGCGGATAGTGACAGCGTGCGAGGCCCATGGCCGGCGCGGCGGGTGTTGGCGGGCGACTTCGGCAGAGGTCATCGGCAAACGCACAACGCGGCGAGAAAAGACATCCCGCGGGGCGATCGAACTGCCCCGGCACGACGCCCGGAATGGTTGGCAGATGTCGCGTCGTGGCGCGCTCCGGCAGCGCCGCAAGAAGGGCTGCGGTATAGGGGTGATGCGGCCTGCGAAAGAGATCGCGCGCCGCCTGTTCCTCGACCTTCTGCCCGGCATATTGCACGCTGACGCGCTCGGCGGTTTCGGCCACCACGCCCATGTCATGCGTGATCAGGATCAGCGCCATGCCGGTCTCCCTTTGCAGCCGTGTCAGGAGATCGAGGATCTGCGCCTGAATGGTGACATCCAGCGCAGTGGTTGGTTCGTCGGCAATCAGCAGCTTGGGATTGCACGACAGCGCCATCGCGATCATCACCCGCTGGTTCATGCCGCCCGACATCTGGTGCGGATAAACCGACAACCGCTTTTCGGGTTCGGGAATACCCACCATTTCAAACAGCTCGATCGCGCGCGCCTGACGCGCGGCACGGTCCATTCCCATGTGGAGGCGCAGCGATTCCTTGATCTGGAACCCGGTCGTGAAGCAGGGATTGAGCGAGGACATCGGCTCTTGAAAGATCATCGCCATGTCCTTGCCGATGACCCGGCGGCGTTCGCGTGCGGGCATCGTGCGCAGGTCCCGACCGCCGAATTCCAGCTTGTCGGCGGTGATCGTCGCGGTCCAGGGCAAAAGACCCATCACCGCGAGCATCGCCACCGACTTGCCCGAACCGCTTTCCCCGACGATGGCCATGATCTGCCCGGCATCGACCTGCAGATCCACCCCGTCCACGGCGCGAAACTGACCCGAGGCGGTGGCAAAGGAGACCGACAGATTGCGAATATCCAGAAGCGCCATGCCGTCAGCTCCGTTTCAACTTGGGATCGAGCGCATCGCGCAGCCCGTCGCCCATCAGGTTGATCGCCAGCACGGTGACCAGGATCGCCAGTCCCGGAAAGGTCACCACCCACCACGCCCGCAGGATGAATTCGCGTGCCTCCGCCAGCATCGTGCCCCATTCCGGCGTCGGCGGCTGCGCCCCCATCCCCAGAAAGCCCAGGGCGGCCGCATCGAGAATGGCGGTGGAAAACGACAGCGCCGCCTGCACGATGATCGGTGACAGACAATTGGGCAGGACGGTGATGAACATCAGCCGAAAATAGCCCGCATTCGTCACCTTGGCGGCGGTGACATAATCCTTGGTGCGCTCCGAGATCACG
>Ga0100393_10000071_pt1 | contig 115888 bp, 118 predicted proteins | sample CryGeymeta201517_FD_81546 | JGI IMG/M metagenome (GOLD analysis project Ga0100393, IMG submission 81546) | Groundwater microbial communities from Crystal Geyser aquifers in Utah, USA - Crystal Geyser metaG 2015-17 | ecosystem: Environmental > Aquatic > Deep subsurface > Groundwater | place... | reverse complement strand
TTTCATCTTCTCATCTAATGTAAAAAAAGAAGCCTCCGGTGTGAAATAAAGTTTATACGTTATAAACCCGAACGCACCCTCTGCCCTTTCTTTCAGCTGGGCATAAGCGTCCTTCTTATCTTGCTTTTCGATTACAGAAGCAACTTTATAAACCGCCACACCTGATTTGCTTTGGCTAAAAACAGTTAGGCAAAACAATAACATAACCGAAGATATATAAATACTGCGCATAGCTTGTTTTTAAGATATAGCAACTTTTCTTTAGGATAATAATTACGTAATAAATCTTTAAATTTGAATAGCAATTCATGTAATTTTTATCGAAACAACCTCAAAACTTAAGCTTCTATTTTCGCCTGTAAGTATTTTTTGGGTGTGATTCCAAATTTTTTACGGAAAGCCTCGATAAAATGGCTGGAAGAAGTATAACCAATCTTCGCGCCAACTTCGGCTACATTGTATTCTTGGGAGTCCAAGAGTTTTTGTGCGTAATCGAGTTTGTAATCTAACAAAAAATTAAAAACCGTATCGCCGTACAGTTGTTTAAAGCCCACTTTGAGTTTTTTGAGGCTCAGCCCAACAGCATCAGACAATTCTTCAAGCCCGGGAGGGTTGGCCATATTGGCAATAATCAGATCTTTGGCTTTCCTGATTTTGTCCACATTGTCCTCGTCAACCAAAAACGGACAGCGTTCGGTATTGGTTTCTTCTGTTTTGTTTAAATAAAGGCTCAACAACTCGTATGCTTTTGCCTTAAAATAAAGCGGGCGAATGTTTTCGTTTAAGTTAGCCGTAAAGAGCTGACTCAAAACAATGCTGAGCCCGGGTGCTATCGGATGTTCACTATAATATTTTTTATGCTTGTTCTCTTCGCTCAAAAAAGGAATATAGTCGGCTTCGTTGGTAAACAAGGAGTGAAATTTTTTGATAGAAATCAAAACCGAAACCATGCGCGTACCCGATTCTACTTCCACATGAATGGGCAACTCTTGATTGGGATTGTAGAGCAACAAGGCTTTTTCGGAAGGTAAAGAAATGGTGTAATTGCCATTGTTAAACAAGAATTTAACACACTCACTTAAACAAAAATGAAACTGTATAAAATTTGATGAAACATCTTTCTTCCACTGAGTGGGTGAATCAAAATCATTGTCGGTGAGCAATAGGTTGAATTCGTCCTCTATGGAAATTACACGGAGTGTACCTTCAGCGATACTTTTTTCATAAAAAACATCGTTTTTTAGCATATGTTTATTTATTCTTAATATAAATTAGATTGTTATTATAGACGTAACACAAGACAATATTACAATATATTACTGATTTACAACTGTTAAAAATTCATAAAATAACACCGCAGATTGATTCGGACTTTGAGCGATACTTTGAAAATATTATCGGTTGTAATTTTGAAGTGTTAAAGTTGACGAAAGATTTTATGAAAACAGCACAACTCTCAAAGGTAAAATATTTTTACATCATAGGCATCAGTTACAAAAAAGCAGATGCGGCCATCAGGGGAAAATTCAGCCTCAATCAAGAAGCCAAAGATAATTTATTAAAGCAAGCCAAAGCTGAAGACTTTGAAGGTTTGATGACAATTTCTACCTGCAACCGAACCGAGTTGTACGGTTTTGCTGAACATCCCTACCAATTAATTAAATTACTTTGCGAATTCACCAACGGAAGCGTTGAAGACTTTCAGGCAGTTGGTTATATTTTCAAAAACCACGATGCTATTTCCCATTTTTTCAATGTAGCCACCGGATTGGACAGCCAAATTTTAGGTGATTTTGAAATCATCGGACAAATTAAAAAAGCCTTTATTGAAGCACGTGTAGCGGGGTTATCCAATCCATATTTGGAAAGAATGACCAACGTGGCCATACAAGCCAGCAAACGTATCAAATCAGAAACCGGCATCAGTTCAGGTGCCACCTCCGTTGCCTTTGCGTCCGTAAAGTATTTGTTGACCAACGTGGACGATATTTCGGATAAAAACATTTTGCTCTACGGAACCGGAAAAATCGGGCGAAATACCTGTGAAAACTTGGTCAAACACACACAGAACAAAAGCATTACACTCATCAACAGAACCGCGGACAAAGCACAACACTTAGCAGGAAAATTCAACCTTATTGTCAAGGAAATTGATGCCTTAAAAAATGAAATAGATAGTACCGACATACTGATTGTAGCGACCGGCTCCGATCAGCCAACCATCGATGCTACCCATGTTTCAGATGATAAAAAGTTGTTAATCTTAGATCTCTCCATACCTAAAAATGTTTCAGCTCAAGTATATGAATTGCCCAATGTTCAGGTAATCCATTTGGACGAATTGTCGCGCATGACTGATGAAACCATCGAAATGAGAGAATCTTTTGTGCCTGATGCACGTGCCATCATAGCCGACGTGCAAGGTGATTTCGAAGAATGGCTCGAAAACCGCAAATTTGCCCCGACCATCAAGGCTCTCAAAAAGAAATTAGAAATCATCAAAAACGAAGAAATAGACAATCAAAGCAAAAAAATATCCGGTTTTGATGAAGCGCAAGCAGAAGTCATTTCAAGCCGTATCATACAAAAAATTACTACTCTTTTTGCCAATCACTTAAAAAGCAATCCCCAACAATTTGATGACAATATCGAACTAATCAAAGACATATTTGATCTGTCCGAAACCAATAAGCATGAAAAGAGTCATTAGAATTGGCACCCGGGAAAGTCAACTTGCACTATGGCAGGCTTTGACTGTTCAGGGCGAACTCCAAAAAATAGGTTATCAAACCGAAATAATTCCTATTACTTCCGAAGGCGACGTGGTTTTGGATGTACCCTTATACGAAATGGGCATCACAGGAATATTCACCAAAACACTTGATATCGCCTTACTTACCAGTAAAATAGACATTGCGGTACACTCGCTCAAAGATGTGCCAACCCGCATTCCGAAAGGATTGGCGCAAGCAGCAGTACTCAAACGGGCAGACTGCGCAGATATCTTGGTGTATAAAAATCAATTAGACTTTTCCAAATCGAATGCTTACAATCCGGTGTGCATAGCTACCGGTAGTTTAAGAAGAAAAGCACAGTGGCTGCACCGATTTCCTAAACACCATGTCGTAAACCTAAGGGGCAATGTGAACACCCGTCTTAGAAAGTTGGAAGAAAACGAATGGGACGGTGCTGTTTTTGCCAAGGCAGGTTTGGAGAGGCTTAAGCTGATACCTGAAAAACATTTGGTATTAGATTGGATGATTCCCGCTCCCGCACAGGGTGCCGTGATGATTATGGCGAAAGCTACCGATGCGTTTTCGCTCGAAGCTTTGTCGCAGATAAACGATGCAAACACAGAAATCTGTACGAGAATAGAACGTATGTTTTTGCAAACTTTGGAAGGCGGTTGTACGGCACCAATCGGGGCATTTGCAGAAATCAAAAACGATCAAATTCATTTTATGGGAGCCGTTTTTAGTGTTGATGGCTCGGAAAAAATAGAGGCGGTAAGAAAAGTATCCCTGCTGAAAAGCCAAAATATAGGTGTTGAAGCCGCAGAAGAAATTCTTCAAAACGGTGGTAAAGAGCTCATGGAGAAAATAAAACGCGTACTTCAAAAAAATCAGTAATTTTGCTTCTTATTTTGTTTTCACCTTGGTATGAAAAACCTTCAAAGATTTAGAGCGATCTATGGTTTTATCGATTTCTTTATCTTAAGTTTTCTGATTTTTGATTATGGATTCGTTTTAAAACAGGATTTTAGGCCTGTCAAAATGTATATGATGCTGTTTTTAACGGCATTGTTGCTGGGATTCAACATCTTTAAATATTTTCTTTTCAGAGGGAAAAAAGAATTTCGGTTAACTATTTTGGTCAACATGCTTTTGTTGATAGGAATCGTAGTTTCCTCCATCGCTGTTATCATAGCCAACCCCAAGCTTCCTTTTTCTGAAATTTTTAAAATTATCAAACCCATTCTCCATGCCGGATTGTTTTTTTACTTTATCATCCGGCTGATGGTTTTTGTAAGGCATCTATACAGGCTCTACACCAACCCGACTATTTTGTTTGTAGGAAGTTTTATAGCCATTGCCCTGGTGGGCTCTTTTCTTCTGATGCTACCCAACGCCACGGTTTCCGGGATTTCCTTTGTAGATGCTTTGTTTACCGCCACCAGCGCCGTCTGTGTGACAGGCTTAATAGTCTTGGACACGGCTCATGATTTTACACTCATCGGGCAGACCATCATTCTGATTTTAATTCAGTTGGGCGGAATTGGAATTCTGACTTTCACGTCTTTTTTTTCTTATTTTTTCAAAGGAAGTACTTCTTTCAGGGAAGAACTTTATGTGAAAGATTTCACCCTTTCGGATAAACTTCAAGATGCCCTTAAAACGGCTATGCAGATTGTTTCTTTTACCCTGAGCTTAGAATTTGTAGGTGCACTCTATATCTATTTTACCGTACAAGAAATACCCGAGTCAGATCGGTTTTTCTTTTCCATTTTTCATTCGGTTTCAGCTTTTTGCAATGCCGGTTTTTCCACCTTGCCTTCTGGGCTTTTCGACACCATCACCCGGTTCAATTATGCTTTTCAGTGGGGAATCATGATACTGGTTGTGTTAGGCGGCCTTGGCTACAGTATTGTTTTTAATTTCTTTACCTATTGGCGGGAATTTCTGATAAACATTTTTATAAAACACACGTTCAATAAACCCATCCGGGTTATCACACTCAACACGAAGATTGTTTTCTACACAACCCTCATACTGCTGTCGGTCTCGACGGTTTTTTTCCTACTTGCCGAAAATTCTTTTACTCAGGCCGAACACACAAGTGTGTTCGGTAAATTCACAACTGCAGTATTTGATGCCGTCACTCCCAGAACGGCAGGTTTCAATACAGTTGATTTTTCGAAAATGGCGATGCCATCATTGCTCATCGTGCTCTTGCTCATGTGGATCGGAGCCTCGCCCGGATCGACCGGAGGCGGGATTAAGACAACCACTTTTACTATAGCGTCCCTGAATATATTCTCTATCGCGCAAGGGAGGAATCACATAGAGTTGGGAACCCGTGAAGTATCAAGTGGTACCGTCAACCGGGCATTTGCCATCATTGCAGTTTCATTAATTTCCATTGGCACTTGTATTTTACTTTTACTTTTCCTTGAGCCCGATGCCCGGTTGATTGATGTGATTTTTGAAAGCTTTTCGGCTTATAGTACAGTCGGGTTGAGTTTAGGTCTAACGCCAACCTTGGGTGAACCAAGCAAGTATGTCCTCATCGTCACCATGCTGTTTGGAAGAATCGGGACGCTCAATCTCTTGTTTGGCTTGATGAGGCGTTTGCAAACAAAATTCTATAAATATCCACAAGAAAATATTTTTATCAATTAATAAACGCTCCCATGAAAGTAATCATTTTCGGACTTGGAAATTTCGGCACTTCATTGGCTCTCAACCTCACCGAAACCGGCAATGAAGTAATAGGTGTAGATTATAAAATGGACAAGATTAATCTCATCAAAGATAAAATTGCTCACGCCATTTGTTTTGACTCAACCAACGAGCTGGGCTATAGCTCACTACCTATAAAGGATGCCAATTTGCTCGTTGTAGCCATCGGAGAAAACGAAGGGGCTTCTATCGTCACGACAGCCATCATCCGAAGGCTCACCAAAGCACCTATCATCGGACGGTCGCTCTCTCCCATACACGATACCATCTTGCAGGCGATGGGAATCGAAAAAATTGTCCATCCCGAACAAGAAGCTGCCGAACGTTTGACCAACAAAATCAATTTCAAAAAAATTATTGAAAACTTTGAAATCGATCAAAACTATTCCATCTCAGAAATAAAAGCAATCAAAGAATTTCACGGCAAAACCATCGAAGAACTCAAATTCAGGGAAATCTACAAGCTCAACATCATTACAGTGATGCGTAGAAAGGAAAAAACCAATTTGTTTGGAAATAAAATTGTTTCCAGCGAAGTAATCGGCTTGCCTACCAGTACGACTGTCATCAATCCAGACGATGTGTTGGTCGTTTTTGGGTTGAATAAAGATATTTCTAACCTGTTAGATAATTATTGATGCGCGCTTCCAAATACAAATTGCTTGCTACCAAAAAATTATCTGTACCGGTCAGAGAAAAATTGCTTGCGGCCGGTTTTTGTTTAGATGAAGTTGAATTTATCAAAGCAGAACAACTTCCTATACGGGTAGAAAAAAACCTCGAAAATATTATACTCACCAGTAGCAATGCACTCAAAAGTTTGTTGCAACAAGTGCCGGTAAATCGGCTAAAAAAAAGTTTTTTCTATGTGGTAGGAAACCATCTGCAGCAAGAGCTTTTGGCTTTAGAGCTTAGAGTCGAGGTAACAAAACCCTATGGGGAGCAATTGGGCGAAGCAATCATAAAAAATCATTTTACCAAGTCATTCATTTATTTTTCGGGGAATCTCCGCCGAGAGGTGCTTCCAAAAATGTTGAAGTTGCATGGAATTAATTTTGAAGAGGAAATGGCGTATCGGACTGTCTTAAATCCGTTTAAAACCAAATGTAAATTTGATGCCATTCTTTTCTTCAGCCCTTCGGGTGTTTCGAGTTTTTTGACAAACAACACCCTTGCCGAAGAGACATGTTTTTGTATCGGGAAAACAACCGCCGCTGCTTTAGCAGGAAAAACCCAAAACATTTTAGTAGCAGAAACCCCCAATATAGAAAGTTTGACAGACCTTTGCATTCATCACTTTTAACTATAAAACTACGCGAATATCATGATAAAAAACGATCTTCTCCTCCGAGCTTTGAACAACGAAACTGTCAACCGGCCACCCGTGTGGATGATGCGCCAAGCCGGAAGATTTCTACCCGAATTTCGCAACTTGCGCGACAAATACGATTTTTTTACCCGTTGCCGCACACCCGAATTAGCTGCCGAAATCACCCTTATGCCGATAAGAGCCATTCACACGGATGCGGCCATCTTGTTCTCGGACATACTCGTCGTGCCACAGGCCATGAATATTGAAGTGCAGATGAAGGAAGACGTGGGCCCGTGGTTGCCCAATCCGGTGCGTTCGGCGAAAGCTGTGGAGCAAGTCATCGTGCCGGATATTCAAGAGACCTTAGGCTACGTGATGGATGCCATCAAACTCTCCAAAGAAATGCTCAATGACGAAGTGCCGCTCATTGGTTTTGCCGGTTCGCCCTGGACTATATTTTGCTACGCCGTGGAAGGAAAAGGTTCTAAAAGTTATGATGTTGCCAAAAGTTTTTGTTTCACCCAACCCGAAGCCGCTCATGCTTTGTTGCAAAAAATTACGGACACCACCATTTTGTATTTAAAAGAGAAAGTAAAAGCGGGTGTAGATGCCGTTCAGATTTTTGACAGTTGGGGCGGGATGTTGTCGCCGGAAGATTACACCACTTTTTCTTGGAACTACATCAAGCAGATTGTCGATGCACTGGCCGATGAAACCAAGGTGATTGTGTTTGCCAAAGGTTGTTGGTTTGCAATCAACGACATGGCACAAAGTAAAGTATCTGCCTTGGGCGTTGATTGGACTTGTTCGCCCCGAAACGCGCGATATCTCTCAGGCGGAAAAATAACTTTGCAGGGTAACATGGATCCGGCGCGTTTGCTGTCTCCGATTCCAGATATTCAAAAAATGGTGAAGCAAATGATTGATGCCTTTGGTAAAGACAACTACATCGTCAACCTCGGACACGGGATTTTGCCAAGCGTTCCGGTTGACCACGCCAAGGCTTTTGTGGAGGCGGTGAAGATGTATGGTAGTTAAGCGTATTATATTACTGCATTATCGTAGCGATGGTTTTGCACAAAAGTTTTCCCTTTAAAATGGAGTGTTGGCATGGTTAAAATTCGTTTTTAAGTATAGTGCTTATTTGTTTTTCCAATTCATTCAAATCCTGTGTCGCATAATAAATTCTTTCCATTCTTATTCCGTGATACACATGAATTATGAAATTTCTGAATGACCGTGGCACATGCCATGGATAATTGTATTTGGATAAAATAGCACTATCTATATACCTAATCGCTTCGCCGATAATTAAAAACTGGTATTGAACGGCACTTTAGATTTTTTGATCCTCCAAAAAAGTAGCCTCATCCACGCCGGCAACAAATTGCCTGATCAATTGTATGGCTTTAAGTATGTGTTCAACTCTTTCTTTGGGTGTTGGCTTATCCATAAATTTTTATCAGGTCATTAGTAGCTGTTTTCATGGCAAAGTCCTTCAAACACTCTTTCTCCACAAGATCTACTTTCCTTTTTATTTTTTGCTCTATGATATGGGCAATATCCAGCAAATCAAACATGGAATACTTTTTTCTCTGCCATCTGTAAAGCTTGCATAGCTATTTGTTCGTCCGCTACCTCATACACCAACTTGTCGGACAGCCAGGAAACAAGCAAATCAGTTTCTTTAATCTTAAAAAACTCGGCAAGTTTTACCACCTGTTCTCGGTTTGCATTACGTTGTCCTCTTTCAATTTTGCTTAAAATTGCTTGGTCAATGTCAAGGAATGCGGCAACTGCCCGCAGGGGCAATCCCTTCTCTTCCCTTAGTTTTCTTATCGTTTCACCTAAGCTGTCCATATTTCGACTTTTAGCTCAATACAAGTTTTGAACAATTCTATTTTGAATGATTTTGTCAAAAACACAAAGTTCTTTTGGGAAATCTTCTGAAAAAGTATTCAAAGTTTTCAACAATAAACACGTATCCAAAACAATTTTGATTGTGGAGAAAATGTTTATAAAAAAGAAGTTGGGAAGTAAAAAATATTACTTCGAAAATCCCGCCAAGACCAACACAAACTCTCCTTTGGGTGGTTTTTGCAGAAAATAGTCGTGCAATTCGACTAAAGTTCCTCGTCGGGTTTCCTCGAATTTTTTGCTGATTTCCCGCGAAACGGAAATCTGTCTTTCAGCCCCGAAATGATTGACAAAGTCGGAAAGTGTTTTAAGAAGTTTATGAGGCGATTCGTAAAAAACCATCGTTCGCGTTTCGTTTTTGAGTGCTTCCAAACGGCTTTGCCGTCCTTTTTTGACAGGTAAAAACCCTTCGAACACGAATCGGTCGCAAGGCAAACCGGATTGTACCAAAGCCGGTACGAATGCAGTAGCACCCGGCAAACATTCGGTTTCGACACCTGTTTTGAGGCAGGCGCGTACCAACAAAAATCCCGGATCGGAAATGCCCGGCGTTCCGGCATCTGAAATCAGGGCAACCGACAAGCCGGCTTTTATCTTTTCTACCAACCTGTCTACCAACTGATGTTCGTTGTGCATGTGATAGCTTTGCAACTGCGTTTGAATGTCAAAATGATTCAATAAAACTTTGGAGGTACGTGTGTCTTCCGCCAAAACCAAATCCACTTCTTTCAAGATGCGGATGGCCCGAAGCGTGATGTCTTCCAAATTGCCGACAGGCGTGGGGACAAGATAAAGTTTTGCCATCTACGGTCTAACTTTTTTCCCGGTAAAATAGGAGGTTAGTAATAGGATAAGGGCAAAAAATGCACCGAAATGACTGCCGTCTGATATCAAGAAATGGGCAAAAAATGCCAACACAAAATTGAAGAAAAACGCAGCATAAACCCACTCTTTCAGCAAACGCAAGTGATTGAAAAACAAAATTACGGTAACCCCCATAATTTTAGCTGCTCCCAAAGGATATATAATGTAAACAGGATAACCCAAAGCCACGAAAAAATCTATTGAGGCATCGTGGTTAAAAAAATAATTACCGGAGGTGTAAAGCAGAATGAAGCATAAAATAGCAGTTGAACTCCAATAAACAATTTTGGGTGTTTTCATGGATTAAAAAATCAGTTAAATTTGGCTTCTATTAGCGCAATCAATCGAGCCTCATACAATTCTTTTCCTTCCCAATTGTTGTAGTCCGGTTTTACAATTTGATTGATAAATTCTTTTGCTTCAGATTCCGTTTCAAGGGTGTTAAGCTGAGAAATAACGCGGTTGTAATTGTCCGTTTCGCCATCAAAAAGATTTTTGATAAAAGCAATTTTATCATTTAAGCCAATTTGCAAACCCGTTCTATAAACGTCATTGACCGATTTGGGTTTGGTTTCAACCTGCATTTTATCTGATTGCCCAATCTCCTCAAAAGTAGGAAGGTTTCTGTAATCTTTGGCGATTTCATCAAAGTCAAATGAGAGAAAATCTTCAGTCTTTGAAGGCTGTACTTCTTCAAACAAATCATCTATTTGCCGGCCTTGGGAAGGCATCTGCGCTACCATGTCTTTGATGGTTTCCATCAGCGGCTCTATCAAATCTTCCTGATGCGGATTTTGATCCGGCATCAATTCATCCATTTGCTCGTTTGTATCGATTTGTTCATCCACCTTTCCTTTGGTTGTTTGGAATAATTCTTCCATATAAACCGTCGTTTCTTCCCTCGTTAAAGTGGATGTTGACCCATTAAAATGGTTTTCAACAAATCGAAACAAGGCCAATTGTTCATAAAGTTTCCGAGAAGTCTGATACATTTGTTCCAGATTACCTCGGCCACTCAATTGTAGTACCTGATGCGCCAAACTGACCAATTCGGCCTCTAATTTCTTTTTCATTGTACTGAATTTAATCGCTTCAAAGTTAATTTTTTATAGGATGATTAAAAAGAATCAACGAGGAAATTACCTCTAAAAGCAAGAATAATAATTTTTAAAATTTAATGTAAAAATAAGCCTTTATTTTTTGATATTTTTGTTCCGTTGGAAGATGCTTTTTTGTTTAGTGTTAAATTTTACCCTAAAATTACAAAATGTTTCTCGAAAATACGGTCAATCATAAAGAACAGTTCGGTTGGATAGAGGTTATCTGTGGCTCGATGTTTTCAGGGAAAACTGAAGAACTCATCCGTAGGCTGAAGCGTGCGCAGATTGCCAAACAAAAAGTGGAGATTTTCAAACCCACGATTGACAATCGTTATGATGAACACATGGTAGTGTCGCATGACGATAACCAGATAAGGTCAACACCGGTTCCGGCTGCAGCCAACATCCCGCTTTTGGCAACCGATGTGGATGTTGTCGGCATAGACGAAGCCCAGTTTTTTGACGATGAAATCGTGCAGGTTTGCAACGATTTAGCCAATCGCGGTGTCCGTGTGATTGTTGCCGGGCTCGACATGGATTTTAAAGGCAACCCCTTCGGTCCGATGCCCGACCTGATGGCAACTGCCGAATATGTTACCAAAGTTCACGCAGTTTGTACCCGTACGGGAAATTTGGCAAACTACAGCTACCGGCTTGCTGAAAATGAAGATTTGGTTTTGCTTGGCGAGAAACAATCTTATGAACCCTTGAGTCGAGCGGCTTTTTTCAACGCCATGAAAGCACAAAAAATGCGCAACGAAATCACCAAAAAAATCAGTTCAGAAGAACCCAACCATGTCAAAAACGAGAGAAACCGTACTCGAAATTGATTTGCAATGCTTGCAACACAATTTTGACTACATAAAATCAAAAATTAGGCCGGAAACCAAGTTTATGGCAGTTGTCAAAGCCAATGCATATGGCAGCGATGCCGTGACGGTTGCTAAATTTCTCGAATCAAAAGGAGCCGATTACTTTGCAGTCGCTTATGCTTCGGAAGGCAAAGAGCTCAGGCAAGCGGGAGTCAAAACCCCCATTTTGGTGCTGCATCCACAGCGTGTCAATTTTGACATGCTTATCGATAACTGCTTAGAGCCGGCCTTGTATTCAGGCTTCGTGTTGAAAGACTTTGAGGAAGTGGCAAGACAAAAAAATCAAAAAGGTTACCCGGTTCATCTCAAGTTCAACACCGGGCTCAACCGATTGGGTTTCAATCCAGCAGATTTGGAAGCGGTTATGTCCCTTTTTTCTGGAACAGTTTCCGTTAAGATAAAATCTGTTTTTTCTCATTTGGCGGCAAGTGAAGATTGGAACGAAGAAATTTTTACCCGAAAACAAATTGAAAATTTCATCGCAGTTACTAAGCAATTGACAGCAGCACTGCCTTACAAACCGATGTTTCACCTGCTCAATACTTCGGGCATACTGAATTATCCCGAAGCGCAGTTCGACCTAGTCCGATCCGGGATTGGGTTGTATGGCTTTGGAAATACAGCAGCAGAAGATGCTAAGTTGTGCCCTATTTCAACTTTGAAAACGATTGTTTCTCAGTTGCATACCATTCCCGCAGGAGAATCAGTTGGGTACAACCGTGGGTACATCGCAGAAAAACAGCAAGTGACAGCCACTTTGCCTATCGGCCATGCAGACGGGATCAGTCGACGCTTGGGAAAAGGCGTTGGATATGTTACCATAGACGGGCAAAAAGCACCTTACGTAGGCAATGTATGCATGGATATGATTATGGTCAACGTCACAGGGATTGATTGTGCTGAAGGCGACGAGGCCATTGTCTTTGGCAAAGACCCGTCTGCGGAAACTTTAGCGCAATTGACAGGCACGATTTCGTATGAGATTCTAACCAAAATTTCAAAACGGATAAAGAGAGTGGTAATTTAATTTTTTTTTGTTAATTTGTGTTAATATCAACATAAAATTATTAAAATGGGATTTTTTAAGGACTTCAAATCGTTTCTCCTCAAAGGAGATATTATCAATTTGGCTACTGCGGTTATCGTGGGTGGAGCTTTCGGTAAGATTGTCGCGTCGTTTACCAATGATGTGCTGATGCCACCAATCGGTATATTGCTGGGCGGCGTGAATTTCACCGAACTTAAATTAACACTGAAAGAGGCTGTTGGAGAAGTGACCGCCGTGACCATCAATTACGGAAGTTTTATCCAGACCGTCATCGACTTTGTCATCATCGGTTTTTGTATTTTCATGGTTTTAAAAGCGTATGAACGCACCCAGAAAAAAGAAGCTCCGGCTCCGGCTGCTCCCAAAGGCCCTACACAAGAAGAATTGTTGGCAGAAATCAGAGATTTGCTGAAAAAAAAATAAAACATCTGATTACACCGCAAAAAAGCCCGTCAAATTTTAGGAGTTGACGGGCTTTTTGAATTTAACTAATATAATGTCAAGGGAAGAGACTCGCTAATCCTTCCTTCGAAGTCAATTAAAAAAAGTTTTGTCTCAACGGGATCTGGTCTGCCTAAATAAGACGGAAACATTGATCCGTTTGAAAGTTTATTAAAAATCAATTCGGTTTTATTGCTGTTCACAATCACAGAGACACCCGGTCCGCAATCTGCATTACATACAAAAATGAGGGCATTAGCAGGAATTACGGTTGTATTTATAAGATTTTCACCTGTTAGTGTTAGGACATCAAACAAGCGATAAACAGGTTTATCGAGTGATAAAAGTTTTGGCGAATTTTCAACTTTTATATCAATGTCTTTATCGAAAAGAATTCTTTTATTACCCTTTGTGAAAACCAATTTATAATTTTGGTTTGTAATTATGCCCTGTGGAATTCTCGCATTGATTACTGATTGTACTTTTTCTTCAATAACAGTTCCATCAACGGGCTCAAAGACAACGACATCTTTAACATCAACTTGGTCAATAATAAGGGGAAATTTGGTTGACCCACTTTCGAGAAATAATTCAGTATCTTGGTCATTAGGATTCATGTAGTAGCTCGAAATAGTTAGGTCAGCATTTGCAAAAAAACGCAGACTCTGTGAAAAAATAGTTAACCCAACACCTATAAATTCAGGTTGATTTGTTAAAACTTTATACGTAGCGGGGGTTCCTGTTTCAGAAGTGACAGTATATATTATTTCATTGTTAAAATTTTGAGAGATGCCTGAAGCAGGAGAAACACTTGATTTAGCAGAAATAGTAATTTCGGGTACTAGACTGGTCAAATCTATCCCAGGTGTCGTCAAAATGATGGTTCTGCTCACTTCGTCAATTTCAGCGTCAATTGTTTTAATACCATTAGAAACTTTGAAGGAAAGTATTTTGTTTTCAGAACTTTTGTTCGATACCTTTACTTCATATACTGCTTGCGTCCCATCTTCAGCGGTTACTTTATAGTTTACAGGAAAATTAAAATTTTGGGGGACGTTCGGTAGTGGTTGAATCGTTGCCTTGTCTGAAAATTGAATGGCAGGAGTTAATGATTCGAGATTTTGAACATCAACTAAATCAAATGTAATTTCTCTGTTCTGTTGATTGATGATAGCACTTTTGTTTTGCCCATCGATTTGAAGAAGAAAAGAAATAATTGCTTTTTCACCGCTGAGTTTTGGGCTATCGTCTCCTGAAGAGCAATTGGCGAAAAAAAATAACCCTAGACAATAAAAAAATATTTTTCTCATAATTCGTTTGTATGTGTGATTAAATCAATAATATTCTCAAGTTAAATTTTGAATAGCAATATACTGAGAAAGGCACATTTTGGATGACTAAAGCGTAAAATAAACCAACATATATTAACTCATTTTTTTGAAGTGTTGCATTGTTCCTTACCATAATACAAATTGTGTGCTTTTAATTTAAAAAAGAAAATTGTTATAAATATTCAGCTATAGAAACTGAAAGAAAAGTAATGATTATAGCGATTGTATAAAACACGAATACGTTTCTGGCTTTATTATTTTTGTTTTGTTCCACTTCCAAATTTATTTTACAAAATTTAAAAAACCAAAAAATAAATCCACCAATCTCAGCTTCAAAATCAAATCTAGATCCCATAAATAAAAAAGAATTTGTTATTCATTTTTTTAATTTTTTACAAAATTTTCTTACTAAAAATTCAACCACAAGCAAAACTAAAAAATAATTCCAAAAATTCATTCTACTCTCCAAAATCTTATTTTTCAAAAAAGAACAGTATTTTTACGAACTTAAAATATTTTATCCCTTTTATAGTTTATACAAAAACCGCTAAAGACCAAACTGTTTGAAAGATTTCCTACGTCATATTTTACTCATTTTACTGGTGTTCGCAGGAGCGTGTTCGACCAAAAAAGATGCCTTTTTAAATCGCAACTTCCACGCTTTGACTACCAAATACAACGTGCTTTACAACGGTAAAACCGCTTTTGACGAAGGGCGTTTGAATATTGTAGAAGCTTATGAAGACAATTTTTGGGATATTTTACCAATCGAACGGCTTCAGGTTTCGGAAGAAATCCTATTTCCCAACCGGCAACCCAAAAACAAAAACTTCGAACTAGCAGAAGAAAAAGCCACCAAGGCCATACAAAAACACAGCATGAACATTGCCGGGAATGAAAAAAATCCGCAAATGGACGAGGCTTTTTTGTTGCTCGGCAAGGCGCGCTACTTCGACCAACGTTTTGTGCCTGCGCAAGAGGCGTTTAATTATATTTTGTACAAATACCCGCAAAGTGATAAAATTGCCGAAGCCAAAATATGGCGTGAAAAAACCAACATTCGCCTCGAAAACGAGCAAATTGCCATCAAAAATTTGGAAAGATTGCTCAAGCAAAATGAGCTTAACCGCCAAGATTATGTGGATGCCAATGCATTTCTCGGTCAAGCATACATCAAGCTCAACAAAATCGATACGGCAACAGCCTATCTCAAAGAAGCAGCTTTCACCACCAAAAATCACTACGACAAATCGCGCTATTTGTTTATTTTGGGGCAATTGTACGAAAACCAACAACAGTTGGACAGTGCAGACATGGCCTTCCGGGAAATTCTTCGAATGAAACGAAAAGCACCCCGCATGTATTGGGCGCATGCACAAATCAAATTGGCGGAACACTTCGATTATGCAAAAGGGAACGATGTGGAAAACTTGAAAGCATTGACCAAACTTGAAGAAAATAGAGAAGCAAGGCCTTATTTAGACAAAATTTTCTACCGCATCGCAGAGTTTCATAGACAACATGATTCGCTTAGTCTTGCCGAAAAATATTATAACAAATCATTGCAGGAAGAAACACCTGATAAGTATTTGAAAGTACTTGACTATCAAATGTTGGGTAATTTTCGATTCGATCAAGCTGAATATCTGCAAGCGGGTTTGTACTTTGACAGCACTTTGGTTAATATGGATCAAAAGACCTTGGCCTATTTTCGCATGAAACGAAAACGCGACAACCTCGAAGATGTCATTAAATTTGAAGCCTCTGCCCAAGTTAATGACAGCATACTCAATTTGACCAGTCTGAGCGAAGACGACCGAAAAGAAATATTCCAAAGCTTAATCGACTCGCTCAAAGCAAAAGTAATTGCCGAACAAAAAGCAGCCAAAGAATCAGAAAATATTGCGCTAGACAGGGAAAGCTTTTTGGGATTAGACAATCAAAACCGGCAAGCTGCGAGTTCGAGTTTTCAGTTTTATGATCAAACTGTGATGGCACAACAAAGAATGGATTTTAGAGTCAAATGGGGCAACCGCAACCTGTCTGACAATTGGCGGTGGAAGGACCGAGGCGCATTTCAGCCACAAGATAAAAACCTACAAGCTTCTCAAACCGGAGAAAACGAAAACAACTTTTCCGGAGAAATATACCAAGTTTCCTACTATACTGATAAAATCCCGACAGACCCGCATGTTATTGACAGCATTGGCAAAACGCGAAATGAAGCTTATTATCAATTGGGCCTGATTTACAAAGAACGTTTCAAAGCCTATCCGGTTGCCGCCGACCGATTGGAAATACTTTTGACTAATGAGCCGGAACAAAAATATGTAGTCCCCGCCAAATACAATTTGTATCAGATTTACAGAGAAATCAATCCCGCCAAAGCCGAAGATATCAGAAAAGACATTTTGGTGAATCATCCAGATTCGAGGTTTGCAGAGATTTTGAAAAATCCCAATGCGGTTTTGTCGGCTAATGCAGACAGCCCTGAGTCGGTTTACAACAAACTTTACGAGTTCTACAAAAACCAAGATTTCGTAAGTTTAGAAACCAGACTAAACAAAGCCTCACTCAATTATATCGGCGATGATATGGTGCCGAAGTTCCAATTGCTCAAAGCCCGCACTTTAGCTAGGCTCGATGGTTTGGAAGCGTATCAAAAAAGTTTGGAAAATCTATCGGTCGATTATCCGAACAGCCCCGAAGGCAAAGAAGCTGCCCAATTGTTGACGAAGGGTTTTGGCGACATCCCGAAAAATGAATTTGCGTTTGACACTATTCAAGCAACTTGGAAAACCTTGATTCCATTCAAATTAGGAGATTCTCTGTTGCTCAAAAAACAGAAAGAAATCATCTTGAAAGCCATCGACACACTACGATATGACTATCTTTTCGTAACGGAGGACGTTTATGACCGCAACACCCAATTTTTGGTTATCCACGGATTTAACAGGCCGACTGCGGCGCAAGGATTTACGGAACTTCTGCAAGTAAACAAAGATTTTAAACTGCGCTTGCAAAACCCGATTTACATCCAATCGAAGCATTATGAAGTCATCCAAATTTACAAGAATTTAGAGGCCTATCTCAGAGAATTTGACAAGCTGTTGTTTACGGCTAAAAATTAAGGCTTAAAATAAATTAAATTTTTATATTTGCTGTCCACCGAATGATTTGATAATGAGCAGATTTAATTTTTCAACTCCGACCCCAAATTTTAAATAATATGTTTAGTGAACCAAAAAAAAAACAAAGCATGCTCCCAAGCCTGAGTAAGCCCAACACCATCAGTGAAAACACCTCTTTGACAGGTGATTTTTGTTCAGAATCCGATTTACGAATCGATGGTAAATTGGAAGGAACCGTCAAGACAACCGGAAAGGTTGTCATTGGCAAAAGTGGATTTATCAAAGGAACGGTCGATTGCACTCAGGCCGATTTTGAAGGAAAATTCAGTGGTAACTTGATTGTTTCAGGCCTATTAACACTGAAGTCATCGTCACATGTGTCTGGCGAAATAGTGATAGGAAAACTGGCTGTCGAACCCGGCGCATCCATCGATGCGGCTTGTAAAATGAAAGGAAGCCTGAAGGCTATGACCAATGAACCATCAAAAATTACCAAAGAAAAAGCCGTCTAACCGATGGCTGTACCTCATTAGCTTCGCCTCTCAGATGGGCATTACCATTTATGTTTTTATTTGGATAGGCAAAAAACTTGACTTGTATTTTGAATACGAGCATAGAACTTTTGTCATCGTTTTTACCCTCTTGGGCGTGGCTTTTTCTATGTTCAATTTGAACAGACAACTCAAAAAATTGAATAGTTAAGTATGTCGTTGCCATTGTTCAAACAGCCGGCATTTAACTTTGGCATAAAGCTTTCCCTATTGCTCTCGGCCTTTTTCGGATTGCATCTGACAATTCTTTACAGCCTTGAGAAGCCTTTATTTGCAGATCGAATCGAGTTGGCTTATGGGTTGAATTTCCTCCTCGCGCTGCTTATTTTTTGGATAATCAATCAATACAAAACACGCTTCAAACAAGCTTTGGGATTTCTTTTTATGGCAGGAAGTTTCTTGAAATTTATCGTTTTCTTCTTCTTTTTTTATCCTTTTTACAAAGCCGACGGGCTTATCCAAACAACGGAGTTTACCGCTTTTTTTGTGCCTTATGCACTAAGCTTGATTGCGGAAACAAGAGGAGCGGCCAAACTCCTCAACCGACTGTAAAAAAACGTGGTTTTTGTGCTAAATATTTGTTTTTTGTTTTTAATAAAAAACTTACCTTTGCGCCGATTTTAATCAGGCTTACAGAAAATCAGCGATTTATGATTCATCAATCCATGAGAAGAACACTTACTCTTTTATTACTGACTTTAGGTTGGGTTTCGTATGCCCAGCATGAACCGTTAGCACAAGATGAAGCCGGTGGCGATTTAAAAGCCAAAATAAAAGCCGATATTCAACACCACCTTCAAGATTCTTACGATTTTACGCTGCTTTCAGACGAAGAAACCAATATACATTACGGGTTTTCATTGCCTGTGATACTTTGGAATGACGGATTGAAAATCTTTTCATCCTCAAAATTCCACCACGGTGAAGAAGTTGCCGAAGCAGGCGGAAATTACTTCATGCTCTATCACAACAAAATTTACAAAACCGATGCTGAAGGCACACTGAATTTTGACGAAAATCATCATCCTACCAATACAAAACCACTCGATTTTTCGATAACAAAAAGTGTGTTCAGTACCTTGGTAGTTTCTCTGTTGATTTTCTTATTGTTCAGCAGCTTAGCCAAATCGTATGTGAAAAATGGAGGTATCGGCAAAGGCATCGGAAGATTTTTTGAGCCGATTGTACTCTACATCAGAGACGAAATAGCCATTCCTAATATTGGTGAGAAACACTACAAAAAATACTTGGGCTATTTGCTCACGGTATTTTTCTTTATCTGGTTTTTGAATATGTTTGGTCTGACTCCGCTTGGCATCAACGTCACCGGAAACATTGCAGTTACATTTGCCTTGTCATTGATAACTTTTCTCATCACTAATTTGACCGCCAATAAAAACTATTGGAAACACATTTTTTGGATGCCGGGTGTGCCGATGCCGATGAAAATCATCCTTGCCCCTATCGAATTGTTGGGCGTTTTCATCAAACCTTTTGCTTTGATGATACGTCTTTTTGCCAATATTTCTGCCGGGCACATCGTTTTGATGAGCTTGATTGGGTTGATGTTTGTGTTCAAAACATGGCTGGGCAGCAGTTTGTCATTTATGTTGGCCTTTGCCATCTCCTTAATTGAAGTATTGGTGGCTTTGTTGCAAGCCTATATATTTACCATGTTGTCTGCGCTTTATTTCGGTTTTGCCGTTGAAGAGCACGAGCATGAAGAAGCTCATCACTAATCAATAGAATGTTCAATTTTTTAATTATATTTTTATGGAAATTCCAGCAATTGTAGGCGCAGGTTTGGTAGTAATCGGAGCCGGTATCGGTATCGGTAGGATTGGTGGTTCAGCAATGGACGCTATTGCCCGTCAGCCTGAGGCTTACGGAAAAATTCAAACAGCTATGTTGATCGCAGCTGCTTTGATTGAAGGTATTGGGTTTGCAGCTTTGTTTGCAGTCTAAATCTTTACAAGCAACCCTCTCAACGGTTGGTTGGTAGGGTTGTTTTTTATGTTAAAAGTCATTACAACACAATAGTATCATGGAAAAATTAATCGAACAATTTTCTTTCGGGCTTTTCATTTGGCAATCATTGATTTTTGTCTTGTTGCTCATCTTGTTGAAAAAATTTGCATGGAAACCCATCCTGAATGCAGTCAATGAAAGAGAAGAAGGCATCAAAAATGCATTGGCAGCTGCGGAAGAAGCTAGAAAAGAAATGCAAAACTTGCAGGCGGACAACGAGCGCATCCTGAAAGAAGCACGTGCACAACGCGAAACCATCTTGAAAGAAGCCCGTGAGTTGAAAAACACCATCATTGCAGAAGCCAAAGAACAAGCCAAAGAACAAGCTGATATGTTGGTCGTTCAAGCACAACAAAGCATCCTTGCCGAAAAACAGGCTGCCGTAGCCGAAATCAAAAAACAGGTTTCTGAATTGTCCATACAAATCGCAAAAAAAGTGGTTGCCAATGAATTGTCAATTAAAGGCAATCAGGAGCAATTGATTGAAAATTTGCTCAAAGAATCCAATATAAACTAATATATGAGCCGGATAAACAGAGCCGCCGCACGCTATGCAGAAGCACTTTTGGAATTGGCAAACGAAGCCAAAATCCAAGAGAAAATTGCAGCGGATGCACGCGAAATCCTCAAGGTTATCGGGGAAAATAAAGACTTGCGGGCTTTGTTGAAAAGCCCAATTGTCAAACCGGAAGTCAAAAAAGATATATTGACGGAAGTTTTTAGTAATGTTCAGAAGCTGACCCTTCAAACTTTTGGTGTTTTGTCAAACAGCAGAAGATTTGATTTGCTCGAAGAGGTTTTGGAGAGTTATCTACTAGCTTTGAACAGCGAAAAAGGATTTGTCAGTGCTTCAGTTACAACCGCTGTGCCGCTCACTGATGCATTGAGAGTTAAAATTCTGGCCAAGGTAAAAGCCTTGAGCGGAAACGAAGGTTTGCTCACGGAAAACATAGACGAAAACATCATCGGAGGTTTTGTTTTGCGCGTGGGAGACATCGAGTTCAACGCGAGTTTGAAACATCAATTCGATCAATTAAAAGAAGTATTAGTTAATTAATCTATAATCAGGATTTAGCCTATTAATTAAGCAATTATGGCAGAAATAAAACCGGCTGAAGTATCAGCAATCATTAAAAAACAAATTTCAGGATTCGAATCATCGGCTTCGTTGGATGAAGTAGGAACGGTACTCCAAATCGGCGACGGTGTTGCCCGCGTTTATGGGCTATCTAACGTTCAATATGGTGAATTGGTTGACTTTGGACAAGGTTTGGAAGGAATCGTTCTCAACTTAGAAGAAGACAACGTTGGGGTCGTATTGCTCGGGCCTTCCAAACACGTGAAAGAAGGGTCAACCGTAAAACGCACCCAACGCATCGCCTCGCTCAAAGTAGGCGAAGGCATCATCGGGCGTGTGGTGAACTCACTCGGAAACCCCATAGACGGCAAAGGTGCTGTTGAAGGAAAATTATACGAAATGCCGTTGGAGCGCAAAGCACCAGGCGTTATCTTCCGCCAACCGGTAAACGAGCCACTTCAAACCGGTATCAAAGCCATTGATGCGATGATTCCCGTCGGAAGAGGACAAAGAGAGTTGGTCATCGGTGACCGTCAAACCGGAAAAACTACGGTTTGTATCGACACCATTTTGAACCAAAAAGAATTTTACGATGCCGGCAAACCGGTTTTTTGTATCTATGTGGCCATCGGACAAAAAGCCTCTACGGTTGCAGCGATTGCCAAAGTATTGGAAGATCGCGGCGCATTGGCCTATACAACCATCGTGGCGGCAAATGCTTCCGATCCGGCTGCCATGCAGGTGTATGCACCTTTTGCCGGAGCATCCATTGGCGAATATTTCAGGGATTCGGGTCGTCCGGCTCTAATCATTTACGATGATTTGTCTAAACAAGCGGTCGCTTACCGTGAGCTATCACTCTTGTTGCGCCGTCCACCGGGACGTGAGGCTTATCCGGGTGATGTGTTCTATCTCCACTCCCGTTTGTTGGAACGTTCTGCAAAAATCATTGCAGATGACAACATCGCCAAAAACATGAACGACCTTCCGGATGTTTTAAAACCTATCGTTAAGGGTGGAGGATCATTGACTGCCCTTCCAATTATCGAAACCCAAGCGGGCGACGTTTCGGCTTACATCCCGACCAACGTGATTTCCATCACCGACGGACAGATTTTCTTGGAATCTGATTTGTTCAACTCGGGCGTTCGTCCGGCCATCAACGTGGGTATTTCGGTATCGCGTGTGGGGGGTAATGCACAAATCAAATCCATGAAAAAAATTGCCGGTACTTTAAAACTCGACCAAGCGCAATTCCGTGAATTGGAAGCTTTTGCTAAATTCGGTTCAGACCTTGATGCGGTAACCCTCAACATAATCGAAAAAGGCCGTCGCAATGTGGAAATATTGAAACAATCGGTAAACGACCCTTACACAGTGGAAGACCAAGTTGCCATCATTTTCGCAGGAACCAAAAACCTGTTGAGGGACGTACCTGTGAATCAAGTGAAATCATTTGAGAGAAGTTATCTCGAGGTATTAAATGCCAAACACAAAGACGTTTTAAACGATTTGAAAGGGGGCAAATTGACCGATGAGATGACCGACACCCTCACATCGGTTGCCAAAGAAGTTGCGGCTTCATATAAAAAATAACTATCATCTCGATAAGCCAAACACCATAGAATGGCCAATTTAAAAGAAATACGGAACAGGATAGCCTCGGTGAAATCAACCATGCAGATTACTTCTGCCATGAAGATGGTTTCGGCGGCTAAACTCAAAAAAGCACAGGATGCCATTGTCGCCATGCGACCCTATTCGCAAAAGTTGACCGAACTCATCAGCAACTTGAACGCATCGGTATCTGACGACAGCGATTTTGGGGCATATTCCAAACAAAGGCTCGTTAAAAAAATCTTAGCGGTAGCTATCAGCTCAAACCGCGGGCTTTGTGGGGCTTTCAATTCGAACATTATCAAAGCGGCAAAAAATGTTGCAATTGAAGCCGATGCTGCTGTGCAGGTTGAGTTTTTTGCCATGGGCAAACGTGGGGCTGAAAACCTCAGAAAAACCAATTCTCTGGTTGGGACAAACAACCAAATTTTCGATGCTTTAAATTTTGAGAATGCGGCTGTGATTGCCCAGGAATTGATGGAGATGTTCGTCTCGGGGAAATATGATAAAATAGTATTGATTTACAACCACTTTAAGAATGCGGCCAATCAGGATGTTTTGGTAGAACAATTTCTGCCGATTTTGCCGCCTTCGGCCAAATCGGTCAAAGAAACAGATTACATCTACGAGCCCGGTAAAGTGGAAATACTCTCCGCGCTGATTCCAAAATCACTGAAATTGCAACTCTACAAAGCACTTCGTGATTCGTATGCATCTGAACACGGTGCGCGGATGACCTCTATGCACAAAGCCACGGACAATGCTGGCGAATTGAGAGACCAATTGACCATCAACTACAACAAAGCCCGCCAAGCAGCCATAACCAATGAAATTTTGGAAATCGTTAGTGGCGCGGAAGCTTTGAAAGGATAAGGCAATTTGAAAATTTATATTTTATACATTTAGCCTGCCCTTTGGCAGGCTTTTTGTCTTTTATGAAATAAAAGTTTATGAACGAACGTTTCCAACTTATGACTCCTTTCACACTCATTTTCCTTGTATTGAATCTTGGTTGTTCAAACAAACTGAAACCGCAGGAACAACTCCCGTTTAAAATCGATTCGGTTTATTACCAAAATTGGTCAGGCGGTGTACAAGGTGCCGGGACAGGATTTAATTTGTATTTGAAAACTTCCGTCAAACTTCCTGAAAACATCAAATTGACTACGGTTTATTTCAAAAATAAAGAAGCAACCTTTGAAACAAAGCCACAGGATTCTTTGCTGTATATTGCCTATTTCAAAAATGATTTAAACGCCCGCGATGAATTCATCATGCATGGCGACATCACCAAAGAATACGGCAACAAACCACCAGTAACGGTTTCTTCAAAACACAAAATCGAACTGGGTCAAGCCTTGGTTTTTTATGTAGAAAACGGGATAGAAAAATTTTATCTTATCGAAAAAGTAAGCGAGCAACAAAGCCAACAAAACCCGAAAATCAGAAAGCCAAATCAGCAGTTGTAAATTAGATTTGAAGACTGCGCCGAAAACACTAATTTTACGGCTTAATCTCATGTGCCCTTGAATTCTGCTCGTAAACTTCTCAATCACACTTTCATCTACGGATTGGCGACCGTGTTGCCGCGCATGATGAGTTTTGTGTTGGTGCCGCTTTACACCGATGTGTTGGACGTGAAAGTTTACGGTGTGATGTCTGTAGTCTTTTCTTGGATGGTGCTTTTCAACGTGGTGCTGGCGTTCGGCATGGAAACCGCTTTCTTCCGATTCTACCACAAAGAGAAAGAAAACCCGAAAGTCGTTTCAACAGCTGCTTATACGCTAATGATTGTGAGCTTGGCATTTCTGTTTTTTGGGTTGATATTCAGAGAAAATTTTGCCCATATTTCCAATATCGATGTTCGTTATGTCAATTTGGCACTCGTGATTCTGGTTTTGGATGCTTTGGTGGTTATCCCTTTCGCATGGCTGCGTGCCAACCAACAATCTAAAAAATACACTTGGCTGAAACTGTTGAATGTGTTGACCAACCTTTTGATGAATATTTTCTTGCTGCTGTGGCTACCGAAGTTAAATTCAAATTCCGCTTTTGGCAATTGGTATAATCCGGATTTGCAAATCACCTACATTTTTCTTGCTCTTTTGGCTGCAAGCGGTTTGACACTCATCCTTCTTTTGCCGTTTTATAAAGTTTTGAAATTCGGCATCGACCAAGTTCTTTTCAAACGAATGCTTCGATACGCGACACCCATACTGATAGCCGGCGTGGCCTTTGCCATCAACGAAACTTTTGACCGGATATTATTGGATTATCTCCTGCCGAAAGGCATCGCTGCAGAAGCAGTAGGTGCTTATGCGGCCTGCTACAAATTAGCCATGTTTATGACCTTTTTTGCAACAGCTTTCCGATTGGGGATTGAACCTTATTTTTTCAGCAAAGCACAATCCGTAAATGCACCACAAACCTATGCTTCCATCACACATTATTTTATTGTTTTGGGCACTCTAATCGTATTGTCGGTCGTGGTTTTTGCCGATTTGCTTAAGTGGCTGCTTATACGGGATGAATCGTATTGGCCTGCCATGCAGGTCGTTCCCCTTATTTTGGCCGCCAACTTGTTTCTCGGGATTTATCACAACCTCTCAGTTGCTTACAAGGTTACGGACAAACCGCAAGTCGGGGCTTATATTTCCCTTTTTGGTGCCGCTGTTACTTTGCTCATCAACTTTTGGCTCATCCCGCGTTATAGTTATATGGGCTCGGCTATCGCAACGATTTGCGCCTATGGTAGTATGATGCTTTTGTCGCTCTACTTTGGACAGAAATACCTTAAAATACCCTATTATTACAAAAAATCCGGAGCTTATCTTTTTATTTCGCTGCTATTTTCAGGGCTTTCGTTTTATGTTTTCCGCGGAAATTATTTTGTCGGCTTGCTTTTCATCACGATTTTTATCGGATTGATTATCAAAACGGAAAAAGAAAATTTTATTAAACTATTTTTCACAAAACCCATACAAAACCCATAGATTCAAATGGATATTAAACTCATCAACCGATCAAAAAACCCGCTTCCTGCTTTCGAGACAGCCGCTTCGGCCGGGGTCGATTTGCGTGCGGATATTGATCAACCTGTTGTACTGAAACCACTCGAAAGAGCTATCATAAAAACAGGTTTGTATATCGAAATTCCTATCGGCTTTGAGGCACAAGTCCGCCCGCGAAGCGGATTGGCAGCCAAAAACGGCATCACGGTTTTAAACAGCCCCGGTACCATCGATGCCGATTACAGAGGTGAAATCGGTGTCATTTTGATCAATCTTTCCAACATTCCATTTGAAATCAAAAACGGCGACCGGATTGCCCAAATGATCATCGCAAAACACGAAAGGGCACATTTTACAGCAGTGGACGAACTGACAGATACACCAAGAGGCACGGGCGGATTTGGCAGTACAGGTTTGCAATAATAAATGAAACGAGCGGTTTTAATTTAATTGAAAAACAAGAATTTACATAGAAGCATTTATTTCCGGTTCGGGCTTGCCCAACTGCTTTTCCTTTGCGTTTACGGCAGTTTCGCGCAAACACCTGATGAAGGTTTAGGAGAAGTTTCGGATAAATTTCAAGATTGTTTTTTTGAAGCACTTAAACAACGAGGTATTGAAAACTATGAAAAAGCAATTAGCACATTGCTCAATTGTGAAGAAATTGACCCGCAAAATTCAGCTGTATTTTTTGAATTGGGTAAAAATTATCTCACGCTAAAAAATTATCAATCAGCAGAAATAGCCTTCTTAAAAGCGCATGAATTAGACACCACAAACGTTTGGTATGCCGAGTCTTTATTGAATTTTTATTTGCAATCGAACAATCCGTCAGCGGCGGTTACGTATGCCGAAAAATTGTTTGAAATTGGGCGGAATCAGGGTGAAACACTTGCCCGGCTTTATGTTGATGTTGGCAATCTCGATAAAGCAACTGAACTCATTCAAAAACTAAAAATCCAAAACGGGAATTCACATGCAATCTCCCAATTAGAAACTTTGATAAGAGAATTGGTTCGAAATGAAAATAATCCCGACATTGATGAAGACGGCTCGTTACCCGAAAAAGAGGAAGATTTTATTCACACACTTTCAAACCTGTTAAAGACAAATAAAATTGCTGATTTCAATCGATTGGCACTGAGTTGGCACGACAAGTCAGGTAACAATAATGCCATAGCGGAAGCATTCCTCATTCCCTTTTTCTTAGAAAAAAAACAATGGCTGGATTTGAAAAATGGGATAAATTCAACTTTTGAAACGAATAAAATAGACGCTGAAACGCGATTCTTGTTGCTTAATCGGGTTGTCTTTTTTGCAAAAAAACATCCGGAAGCTAAAGAGATGGTTGATGAAATTGTAATCTTACAGGAAAAAAACGAAATCAATCTGCCATTAGACAAATCATTGATGTTATTTATGCTAAATACAGATGCTCAAAAAGCTTTGATTTTTTCGAATCGAATTTTAAGTGAGGATGAAACCGATTTTGATGCGCTCAAATTCAAAACAACAAAACTCAATCAACAAAAAGCATATCAAGAAGCACTCGGCTTATCTTTAAAAGCTTTGGAATTTTACCCGGAACAACCCAAATTTTATTTAGAATCTGGAACATCTTTTATCGGACTCAATCAATTCGAAAAAGCCATTGTCCAACTGATTTCCGGCCTTGATTACATCATTGACGACCAACAAATGGAAAATGATTTTTATCGGCAACTCGCGTTGGCATACGAATTGACAGGTGATAAACAGAAAGAAACGTTTTTTAAAAACAAAATTAAAAACATCCCCAAAAACTAAGCAGGCTTATGTTGAAATTAAGTTGGTTATTCATTTTTTTGTTCTTCATATCGGGATGTAAAACTGCGCAGAAAAGTACAGCTTTCCGAAACACAACTGCTTTAGAAACCATCGCTGTTAAGGAAAATCACATCCAAAACTTCAGTCAATTCGCCACCTTGGAAACCCGGTTGAAAGTCCGCTATGAAGACAAAAACCAATTACAAAACCTGACGGTTACCTTGCGTATTCAAAAAGACAGTGTCATTTGGCTGAATGTTACGGTTTTGGGAATTCCCATAGCTAGAGCGATGATTACGCCCGGAAGTGTGCGGTATTATGAAAAACTAAACAAAACCTATTTTGATGGAGATTTTACATTGTTAAGCAATTTGCTGGGAATCAATTTGAATTTTCATCAATTTCAAAGCCTGTTATTGGGCGAATCGGTATTCGACCTAAAAACCAATGAATTTGAAGGAGAAATCAGCAAAGGCATGTACCGACTACAATCAAATACGGTTTCAGATTTGTTTGAGGCTGTCTTGCTCATCCGCCCGGATAATTTTAAACTGACTGAGCAACAAGTTCTACAACCCGGGCAGAGCAGATTTTTTCGTGCCCAATATTTATCTTACCAAACAGCCGGGGGGCAAATTTTTCCGGGAATTATGACGTGGACGGCCTTGGACAATCAAGAAAAAACAACCATCGATGTTGAATGGAAAGATATTCAAACCAATCTTGCGCTAAATTTGCCTTTTAAAATACCTTCCGGCTACAGCGAAATAAACTTAAAATGAAAATCGATTCTTTAAATTTTAAAACATTTTTTCTTGGAATTATTTTCCTTCTGTCATTCCAAGAAATCTTTGCACAATCTGAGCAACAAAGAGAGTTGGAGAAAAGAAGGCAGGAAATATTAAAGGAGATCGAGCAAGTCAATGTTTTGTTTTTTTCGAGCAAAAAACAAACCCAATCTGTCCTTCAGCAAGTCCATGAATTGGATATCAAGTTAAGAGCCCGTCAAAAATTAATTGACATCACCAATCAGCAAGCCAATTTGCTCAACCGGGATATCCGCAGAAACGAGCAAAAAATAAAAGATTTGACCTATGAATTGAGCCTGCTCAAAAGTGACTATGCCGACATGATCCGGAAAGCGTACAAAAGCAAATCCGACCAAAGCCGATTGATGTTTTTGCTTTCTTCCGATAATTTTCTTCAGGCTTACAAACGTCTGCAGTACATGAAACAATATGCCAATTACCGAAAATCGCAAGGTGTTGAAATTCAAGACAAAACACTTCAGTTGGATCTGACAAACGAAGATTTAGCCAAACAAGTAACTGCAAAAGAAGTGTTGATCAAAGAAAATATGGAAGCACAAGCCTTGTTACTCACAGAGAAAAAAGAGCAGGAAATTCTGGTTAAAAATTTGAAGAAAAAAGAACGGAGTTTTGCAAACGAAATCAAGAAAAAACAACAAGAAGTTGACCGCATCGACAAGCAAATTCAAAAACTTATCCGAAAAGCTATCGCTGCCTCCAACAAAGGCTCGGGAAACACCGGAAGTATAAAATTTTCACTAACACCGGAGGCGAAAATTTTGTCTGATAATTTTGTCTCCAACAAGGGTAACTTACCTTGGCCCATCGAAAAAGGGCTGCTGGTGTTGGGGTTTGGCAAACAACCGCATCCTTATGTTAAAAATGTATATATCAACAGCAATGGCGTTCGGATTGCAACTGAAGAAGGGACTAAAGCGAGGGCAATTTTTGAAGGAGAAGTCTTAGAAATCCAAGTCATCAGCGGTGCCAATAAAACCGTATTGATTCAACACGGAAATTACATATCTGTCTATAGCAACTTAGGCAAAGTATATGTCAAAAAAGGTGAAAAAATAAAAGTTTACCAAGAGATCGGGAAAGTATATACCAACAAAGCCACCAACGAAACCGTGTTGAAGTTCAGTATTTTCCGCGACAGCGACCCGCAGAATCCGGCAGATTGGATTTATCGAATGTAGTTTTGATTACGTAAAAAGTGCTTTCAGCTCGGTCGCATCATGGGGATTCATTTTCCCCGCCAAGACCAAACTGAGTTGTTTTCGCCGGAGGGCAGCGTGAAATCGCTGTTTTTCAAGTTCAGTTTCCGGAACTATCTGAGGAACTTCTACAGGTTCGCCTTTCTCATTCACTGCCACGAAAGTATAAATAGCTTCGTTTGCTTTTGTCCGGACACCGGATTCGCGATCTTCAATCCAAACATCGATATAAATTTCCATGGAAGTTTTGAACGCCCGCGACACCTTTGCTTCCACAATCACCACGCTCCCCAACGGGATGGCTTTGTTGAATGCCACATGATTTACCGATGCCGTTACACCAATCCTGCGCGAATGCCTGCCTGATGCAATACTTGCCGCGCGATCCATGCGCGCCAACAATTCACCTCCAAAAAGATTATTCAACGGGTTTGTCTCACTGGGTAAAACCAAATCGGTCAATATGGTCAATGATTCGGAAGGTGATTTTGATTGCATGAAATTTTTAGATAAAGATACCTGCTGATAAGTAATTAAACGAAAGCCTTCTTACAAATCTTCGGTCAACAACCAAGCTTCAGGAAATTCGGTTTGTTGAATTTGGCGCAGAAAGTTGATGGCTTCGTTCCGATTGGTAAAACTTTTGTAGGCCACTTGGTGCAAACCGTATTTGTTCTCCCCGATAAGCCTGGCAGGATACCCTTTATCCATCAATTCAGCTGCTTTAATTTCTGCATTTTCAACCACCCTAAAAGCACCGGCAACGATGTGGTACGGATAGGAAGTTTTTGACACCGAAACGTTAATTGCATCAAGCGGTGTGTCAATCACAAACGTAGCCTGTTGGATACGCTGTTGCAAGCGGCTTTCGGCTTTTTGTTTTTCAGCTAAATTATATTGTTCAACTTGATTTTTGTAGTAATTTCCGCCTAAATAACCGCCAACGGAAACCGCAAATAGTGCAACGGCGGCATATCGCCAGTAAGAAGTCGTTTTAGCCGTTTGTGCGATTGGAATGGATTTGGCCACTTGCGGTTTAGTTTTTTCTTCCAACAAGCGGGCAACCACAGGGCTCAATCCGAAAGATTCCGTCATGTAGTTGACTTGTGTGGCTGATTCAAAAACCAAAGTGCCATCTTTTTTTTGTTTAAAATCTCCTAAATTGGGCAGAGATAAAAATTTATTTTGAATCAATTCACCTTGCCAGTTAGATACGTTTTTGCCAATTAATCCGATGCATTTATCATAAGACATGTTCAATTGCTTAGCGATGTGATGCGCCAACAAACCATCGTTGTGAGTAAGTCGGGCATTGAATCCCAAGATTTTTGCTGGCGGATAGAGTGTACCAGAGTTAGAATCGAGATAGGCAGGGCGGTACCGAGTCAAAAAAGCACCAAAACCGGGAACAATCACACAGTCGTGACGATACAGTAATTCTTGGATGTAAACTTCAATTTTCATAGTAACAAATTTAGAAAAAACGAACCGTTGTAAAAGTTTTCTTTTGTTTTTTTATTAACAACCGTCGGCTTCTATATATTTTTGCCGATTCAAAAAATAGCGTATTTTTGGGTATGACTCCATCGGAACTTCTTTACAGGCTTGCTTTGCAACGCGTTGCCAAAATTGGCGACATCACCACCAAAAAACTCATCGCGCACTGCCGGAGTGCGGAAGCTGTTTTCAAAGAAAAGAAAGAGCGTTTACTCAAAATTGACGGCATCGGTGAATTAATTGCCAATGCGCTGAAAAACAGTAACTTTTTGAAGGAGGCTGAAGCCGAAATGAAGTTTATCGAACGTGAAAAGCTACAAGTATGGACATTTGACGAGCCGGGTTATCCGGATAAACTGAGGGAATGTATTGACGGTCCGGTGCTATTGTTTGCCAAAGGGAATATTTCCTTTGAGGATTGTCCGATTTTGAGCATTGTCGGGACGAGGCACATCACTCCTTATGGCATTGATTTTTGTGAAAAATTGATTGCCGATTTGACCCCATTAAATCCTATCATTGTCAGTGGGTTGGCTTATGGTGTGGACATACAGGCACATAAGCAGGCCATAAAAAACAACTTGCAAACCATCGCTTGCTTGGCACATGGTCTGAACCAAATTTATCCCAAAGCGCATCAAAAATACATTGCTGATATTTTAGAAAATGGCGGATTGGTCACCGATTTCTGGAGTACATCACAGCCCGAACGGGAGAATTTCCTGCAACGCAACCGAATCATCGCCGGTCTGTCTGAGGCCACTTTGGTGGTAGAATCGGCCGCAAAAGGGGGTAGTTTGGTAACAGCAGACATCGCGGGGTCTTATGGCAGGGAAGTTTTTGCTGTTCCGGGCAGATCTACCGATTATTATAGCCAAGGGTGCAACAACCTGATTAAATCGCAAAAAGCCCAGCTTATTTGCTCTGCAGCCGAAATTGTTTTTTGGCTCAATTGGGATGTGAATGAAGTAAAATCGAAAACTCCGATTCAAAAGCAATTGTTTCTAAACTTGAATGATGAAGAGCAAAAACTGTATGATTTTTTGAAAAGCCAAGGCCAACAACCCATCGATATGATTGCCATCGGGTGCAATATGCCCACTTATAAAATAGCCTCACACCTATTGAACATGGAATTGCAAGGAGCCATACGCCCCTTGCCTGGAAAAGTTTTTGAGGTGATTTAGCGCAAAAAAAATTAAGGTTTATTCTTTAGTTTTCGTTTTTTTAGCCTTGGCAGCCGGTTTCTCAACCTTAGGCTTCTCAACTTTTACTTTGGCTGTTTCCACAAGTTGTTTTTCTTTTTTTCGCGGGCGTAACTTGCCCCGTGACCCGATTACAATTTTCCCTCTTCTGGTTTTTTTATCTCCTTTTCCCATGGTAAAATTTAATTTAAAGGTTAATGCTTTACAAGGTAAGAAAAAAATTTAATTTAACTTAAATGATTTTTGAAAAACACCGGGTGGCAGATTCAACTTGCAAATACGACATTTAAGTTGGCCAAACACCATATACATTAGAGTGTTTGTTTTAGTCGTGATTCAACATTTTCAGAAAATGCGCAATCTTTTCAACCCCGTTTTCCTTTAAAAACTTGATAAAGGCCGAGCCAATGATAGCCCCTTTGGCGAAGGTTGTGGCTTGCTCAAAAGTTTGGCGGTTGCTGATGCCAAAACCCACAATTTGCGGGTTTTTAAGATCCAACTTAGCGGTGCGCTCAAAATATTGTTTTTGCGCCTCGCCAAATGTGCCTTTAGCTCCGGTCACACTCGCGCTGCTCACCATATAAATAAAGCCTTCTGAAACCGAGTCGATAAACCGGATGCGGGCTTCAGATGTTTGGGGAGTAATCAGAAAAATATTGGACAACCCGTATTGTTTAAATATGGATTGGTAGTTTTCTTCATACACATCCACCGACAAATCGGGAATGATGAGCCCATCGATGCCGATTTCCTGACATTTTTGACAAAATTTCTCCACGCCGTACTGCATCATCGGGTTGAAGTAGCCCATAATGATTAGCGGAATATGAATGGTCTTTCGGATGTCTTTGAGTTGACCGAAAAGTTTGTCGGAAGTCATGCCGTTGCGCAAGGCTTGTGTTGAACTTTCTTGTATGGTCGGCCCGTCTGCCAACGGATCGCTAAAGGGCAGCCCGATTTCTACCATGTCCACTCCGTTTTCTTCTAAGGCATGCAGGATGGGTACGGTGTCGTTCAGCGATGGGAAACCTGCCGTGAAATAAATAGACAGCAGTTTTTTGTTTTCTTGTAATTTTAGTTTGATTCGATTCATTTCTTTTTATTTTTTTTAGACCTGAAAGGTTTTAGAAACCTTTCAGGTCTTGTAATTGAAAATCATTTGTGTTCGTACTTGTCTCGTTAGGGATAGCAAAAAGGCACCGTGTCCCGCGGATGACCAAACCCTCGCGTTGGCGGGGAAACGCCCTAAAAATTAAAATATTTAATATACGTATTCAAATCCTTGTCGCCCCGTCCGGACAGGTTGATAACAACCACATCGGTGGGTTTGAATTTTTTCACATCCAAGACCGCAAAAGCGTGCGCCGACTCAATGGCCGGAATAATCCCCTCGGTTTTAGACAATTCGAGTCCCCACTGCATGGCCTGATCGTCCGTGATAGAGATAAACTCAGCCCTGCGGCTGCGGAACAAATGTGCATGCATGGGACCGACACCGGGATAGTCCAACCCGGCAGAGATGGAATAGGGTTCGGTGATTTGCCCGTCCGGTGTTTGCATGAGCAGGGTTTTGCTACCATGGATGATGCCTATTTTTCCCAAAACCGAAGTAGCCGCACTCTCGCCCGTGTCGATGCCTTTTCCAGCAGCTTCCACGGCAATCAGGTTTACCCGTTCGTCATCTAAAAAATGGTAGAAAGCCCCGGCTGCATTGCTACCGCCGCCTACGCAGGCGATGACATAATCTGGAATATCCCTGCCTTCGGTTTCAAGCAGTTGGTATTTGATTTCTTCGGAAATGACCGACTGAAACCGCGCCACCATATCCGGATAGGGATGCGGTCCGACGACCGACCCGATGATGTAATGTGTGTCCACCGGGTTGTTAATCCAATCGCGAATGGCTTCGTTGGTGGCATCTTTGAGGGTGCGCGAACCTGATTTGGCGGGTCTGACTTCGGCTCCCAGCATTTTCATGCGCGCGACGTTGGGTGCTTGTCTTTCGATGTCGATTTCGCCCATATAGACGATGCACTCCAAGCCCATAAGTGCGCAAACTGTGGCGGTGGCTACACCGTGTTGCCCGGCTCCAGTCTCGGCAATGATGCGGGTTTTGCCCAATCGTTGCGCCATGAGAATCTGTCCAATGGTATTATTGACTTTGTGCGCTCCGGTGTGGCACAAATCTTCGCGTTTGAGGTAGATTTTGGTGTTGTATTTTTCCGACAGCCTTTTGGCAAAATAAAGTGGTGTGGGTCTGCCGGCATAGTCGCGAAGCAAGGCGCGAAACTCGGCTTGAAAATCGGGTTGCAGCATAATGGACAGGTATTGCTCGCGCAATTCAGCCACATTGGGGTAAAGCATTTCGGGAATATAGGCACCGCCAAATTCGCCGTAATAACCTTTTTCGTTGACGTGGTAACTCATGGTTTTATTATTTTTTTCTATTCTATTTTTATAGACCCGAAAGGTTTTTGAAACCTTTCGGGTCGGGTTTGGTCGGGTCTAGTTTTATTCTAAAATTTCTTTTTTAAAAACTTTTAATTTTTTGACATCTTTCAACCCGGGTTTGGTTTCAAATTTACTGTTTACATCAATGGCATAGACAGGTAAATCGGCCCCCAAGATTTTTTTTACTTTATTTATTTCATCCAACCCGATACCGCCACTCAAAAAAAAAGGTTTGGGGCTGTTGTACTTTTTTATTATTTCCCAATCAAAAACATAACCGTTTCCGCCTGGCAATTTACCTTTGGTGTCAAAAAGATAGAAATCACACACTTCTTCATAGGATTCCAATGCCTGAAAATCAAAGTTTGTACCGACCGAAAAAACCTTGACTATTTCGACTTTCTCTGCTTGCAATCGATGACAATAGTCAGGGGTTTCTTTGCCATGCAGCTGAACGGCTTGCAGTTGATGTTTTTTGATTTTACTCTTTACATATTCCATCGATGCATCGACAAAAACGCCGGTTTTTTTGATGTTTTCGGGAAGTTTGGGAATTTCTCCGTCAAAATAGCGTGCTGATTTTTCCCAGAAAATAAAGCCCATATAATCGGGCATCAAAGCAGACACCGCTTGGATGTTTTCCGGAAATTTCATGCCGCATATTTTGAGTTTCATGACAGTATTATAATTTTTTTTACTTAGACCTCACAGGTTTTGAAAACCTGTGAGGTCTTGTCTTGTTTATTAAAACCTCAGCCGATTTGTTTTATAAATGTTTTTGCCGCTTCGCCCGGATTTTCGGTTTTCATAAAATTCTCACCGATGAGAAAACCTTTAAAACCATGGGGCAACAATTCCTTGACAGCATCCGGATGGCTGATACCGCTTTCGGAAACTTTGATAAAATCATCAGGTATCGCCTCGACCAATTCTTTGCTGGTGTCAAGGCTCACGTCAAAAGTTTTTAGGTTGCGGTTGTTTACGCCTATCAAATCCAAACTTGGCATCAACGATTTTTCGAGTTCTTCGCGGCTGTGTACTTCAAGCAAAACTTCCAAACCCAAACTTTTGGCAAACTCAGACAATTGTCTAATTTTTTCTCGTGTTAAAACCGCGGCGATTAGCAGAATCAAATCGGCTCCGTACGCTTTGGCTTCGAGGATTTGGTATTCGTCCACGTTAAATTCTTTGCGCAACAGCGGAATGTTAACAGCTGCTCTTGCCAATAGTAAATCGTCTAAAGAACCACCAAAATATTTTCCGTCTGTGAGAACCGAAATGGCGGCTGCACCTGCATTTTCATAGCCTTTTACCACTTCTTCTACTGTAAAACTTTGGTTGATAATGGCTTTGGAAGGCGAACGGCGTTTATGTTCGGTGATGATGCCAAAGGGCTTTCTTTGCAAATATTTGTAAAGTGAAAGGGGCGTTCTTTCAAACAAACCGGAGGCTTCGAGTTGTCTCGTCGAAATGATGGATTTCTTGAGAATGATTTCTCTTTTCTTGTCGGCTATTATTTTATCGAGTATGTTCATTTTGATAGCAAATTTACGATTCAGAACTCAAGGTTTGCAGTTGTTTAAATGCCTTTAGTGCTTTGCCTGATTCGAGGCTTTCCTTGGCGCGTTCATACGCAGTATCAAGCGCACAGCCATCCACGGTGGTGATTGCCATAGCCGCGTTGGCACACACTACTTCGTTTTGAGCTTTTGTTCCTTTTCCGGACAAAACATCTAAAAAAATTTTAGCCGAAGCCTCTACGGTATCACCTCCTGTTATGGCTGCTTTTTGGAGCGGGCTGAGTCCGAAATCTGCCGGGCTAATCATGGTTTCGCTGATCTTTGAAATGGCTTTGGTGTTTCCGGTCAGTGAAATTTCATCATAACCATCTAAGGCGTGCAAAATTGTAAAATTCTTCTCCGTATTTTGATACAAATAGCCATACGTTCTTGCCAGTTCGAGGTTAAAAACACCCACCACCTGATTTTGCGGAAATGAGGGGTTGACCATTGGGCCGAGCATGTTGAAAAAGGTTTTTACGCCTAATTCTTTTCGGATGGGTGCAACGTTTTTCATCGCCGGATGGAATAGTGGCGCATGCAAAATGCAAATGCCGGCTCGGTCGATGCTTTTTTTCAAAAAATCGGCGTTGTTGGTAAATTTGATTCCCAAAGTTTCCATCACGTTACTCGAACCCGATATTGACGAAACTCCGTAATTGCCGTGTTTGGCCACTTTGATGCCGGCTCCTGCCGTGATAAAGGCCGCTGTGGTGGAAATGTTGAAAGTGTCTTTGCCATCGCCGCCCGTGCCGCACAAATCGATGGTGTTGAAGTCTTTCAAATCGATGGCGATACAGAGTTCGAGGAGCGCATCGCGGAAACCTTCGAGTTCTTCCACGGTGATGCTCCGCATCATGTAAACCGTCAAGAAAGCAGCGATTTGACTGCTGTTGTATTGGCCGTTTGAAATATTGATTAAAACCGTTTTGGCTTCCGTTTTGGAAAGTACTTCCTGATTGATTAATCGGTTTAATATCTGTTTCATAATCTCTTATTTCTTTTTTCGACTGAACCTATCGTGTTTCACTGTGAAACTTTGCTCGATGATTTTACCATAAAGAACACAAAGGAGACATGGGGTTTCACAAAGTGTTCCGATCGGCTAATATTTTTTGGTGTTGCCTTCGACAAGCTCTGGCAACGCCAAAACATTAATTCTATCACTTATTACCTCAATACTTTTTAATCAATAATTTGTACTTATAAATCAACGCTTCATCCAATTTTCCAAAATCTTGCCGCCCATGGGTGTCAAAATAGATTCCGGATGGAATTGCACACCGCGCACGTCATATTTTCGATGCCTGAGCGACATGATTTGCCCATTGGCATCGAAAGAAGTGGCTTCCAATTCGGGCGGCAACGGATGGGAAACCACCCACGAATGGTATCTTCCGACTTCTATTTCACGTGGTATGCCTTCAAATAAAGGCTCATCCGTGGCAAGGATCTGGATAGGCGTTGCGACACCGTGATACACCTTGTCTAAATTTTCCAGCGTCCCACCGAAAACTTCGCCGATGGCTTGTTGCCCCAGACATACGCCCAAAATGCTTTTGGTGGGTGCGTATTTCTCGATGACTGCTTTCAACAAACCGGCTTCATCGGGAACGCCCGGTCCGGGCGATAGCAAAATTTTATCAAACGGCGCAACCGCCTCCAATTCGAATTGGTCGTTCCGCCAAACCGTTACTTGGCAACCCAACCGATCTAACTCATGCACCAGGTTGTAAACAAAACTGTCGTAATTGTCAATGACTAATATATTTTTCATCTGTTGATATTTATTATTTTTTTAACGGTCAGATGGAATTCACCAATCAACATTTTCGGTTGGTATCTAGAATTGTTATGGCTCATTTCATAAAATTGATTCATTAAATATTTTCTGCCATGTCCAAGGCATGGTTCAATGCGCCTAATTTGTTATATACTTCCTGCATCTCGCTTTCTTCGTTGGAATCGGCAACGATTCCGGCACCTGCCTGATAATATAAATGGTGATTTTTACTCAGAAAAGTGCGTATCATAATGGCGTGGTTAAAATTGCCTTCAAAATCCATAAACCCAAGTGCACCACCGTAAAATCCGCGGTTGGTTTTTTCGTATTTATCAATCAGTTGCATCGCCATGTGTTTGGGCGCACCACTCAAAGTACCCGCCGGGAAAGTATCGGCCACAACTTGCATCGTGATGCTATTGGGATGCAACTGCCCGGTTACCTTGGAAACCAAGTGAATGACATGCGAAAAATATTGCACTTCCCTGTATTTTTCAACGGTGACATCGTGCCCGTTCCGGCTCAAATCGTTTCGCGCCAAATCGACCAACATCACGTGTTCGCTATTTTCTTTTTGATCTATGGAAAGTTGCTTGGCTAAAGCCGCATCTTGCTCGTCATCACCCGTTCTTTTAAACGTGCCGGCTATGGGGTGAATTTCTGCTTTGCGGTCTTTGACAACCAATTGCGCTTCGGGTGAGGAGCCAAAAATCTTGAAATCGCCGTAATCGAAAAAGAACAAATAGGGAGAGGGGTTGATACTTCGCAAGGCTCTGTAAACATTGAATTCATCGCCTTTGAAAGCTTGTTGAAATCGTCGGGAAAGCACCAGTTGAAAGACATCGCCGCGGTGGCAATGTTTCTTCGCAACGGCGACATTTTCTTTGAATTCGACATTGGTCAGGTTGGAAACGGCTTCCGATTGTTTTGAAAAATGATAGCTTGGAATGTTCTTGGATTGCAGGAGTTGTTCGATTTGCGCAATATTGTTCTGTTCATCGAGCGAGTGGCAAAAAATATAGGCTTCATTTTTAAAATGGTTGATGGCAATCACATTTTGATACACGGCATAATACAAATCAGGAATGTCTATTTTTCCTGATTTTTCGGTGATTTCAACTTGTTCGAAATACTGAACGGCATCGTAGCTAATATAACCAAAGAGCCCGTGGGTGATAAATTTATAGCTGTTTTTTTTGGAGGAAAACTTTTTGGCAAAAGTATCTATCAAAGTCGGTAAATCGGATTTTGAATCGAGTGAAACTACCTCCGATGAGCCGTCAGGATATTGGCGATGCAGTTGTTTATTTTTAACAGAAATCGAAGCAACCGGATTGCAACAGATGTATGAAAAACTATTGTCGTTGGCATGATAATCGGAGCTTTCGAGCAACAAGCTGTTGGAGAAAACATCCCGTATTTTCAGATAAACACTCACTGGGGTGATGGTGTCGGCGAGAATTTTCTTGGTGTGTGTGTTAAAATTAAAATCGGACATAGGTTTACATTTTTTATAAAACGAAAAAAGCCTGTCGTGATGACAAGCCTTTTATATGTTTTAAAACAAAGGTAGCTCAGCTCACGACGATTGACGTAAGTTTTTCCACCACCAGTTGTTTTGTATTTTTTTCATGATTGGTACAAATGTATAAAGAATGTTTCGGATTTGCCAAATAAAAAAATAAAAATCACATTAAGTTATTATTTGTTTATAGAACCAACGTTTTTACTTATTCGGCTTTAAAATAAATTAGCCACTCTTAATTGTTTCGCCCCATCAACAATTTTCCTATATTCTTGAGCAACTGTTTTGAATCGTTCGATATATTGAGTTTATCTACAGCCTCAAAAGCAGTTTGAGTGTGTTGTTCTATTTCTTTTAAAATATGAGTTGTAGCACCTGTTTCCAAATATAAATTTTTTACAACTTCAATTTTTTCGGCATTTTCAAAATTTTTATGATTGAAAAAATATTCAAGCTGTTTGACTTGTTCCTTGTTTGCACTTCCAATCGCTTTCAAATACAAAAAAGTCTTTTTGTTTTCTAAGATATCACCGCCCACTTGTTTTCCGAAAGTGGCAGGATTGCCGAAGGCATCCAAGTAGTCGTCTTGGAGTTGAAACGCCAGGCCTAATTGGATGCCAAAATCGCAAATCAACTTTCTGTTTGTTTCGGAAGCGTTGGCAACGACGGCTCCCATTTCGAGAGCAGCTCCCATCAAAACAGCAGTTTTACGTCGAATCATTTCTTTGTATTCGTCAATAGAAACATTTTTTTGGGTCTCAAAATCCATGTCCATTTGCTGGCCTTCGTAAACCTCCACAGCCGTTCGGTTGATAATTTTTGTAAGGCGGCTCATGGTCACTTCATCATACGATTCGAGACAATTGTAGGCTAATGAAAATAGGGTGTCACCGGAGAGAATGGCGATGTCCCTAGACCATTTCAAATGTACCGTTTGTGCGCCTCTCCGAAGAGGTGCTTCATCCATGATGTCATCGTGTATCAGGGAGAAATTGTGAAAAAACTCAACGGCTAAGGCCGCATCCAAGGCTTTGCTGTAGGCTATACCAAACGATTCCGCTGCCAGTAAAGTAAGTACGGGACGAAGCCGTTTCCCGCCCAAACCCAAGATATATCGAGCAGGTTCGTACAGATTTTTGGGCTCATTTTTCCATCGATAGGCTTCAAGATGAGCACTGATGGCTTTGGAGTAGGTTTCAAAAGAATTCATAGAAAGTAACCAAGTGATTTCAAGGCGCTAAATTAATCAATTTCGAACCATTATTCGGTAAAAGATTATCGCTAAAGTTAAATTTTAGTAAAACCATGGAAACTTTATTTGTTTCTAAAGTTTCCTGATTATCTTTGCACTCGTTTTATTCAAAACTTTTTTAATTGAAAGAGCAAATTTTAGTTAAGAGTACCGATTTATTTTTGACCTATGGGTTTAAAAGCGTGACGATGGATCAAATCGCGCAGGAAATGGGTATTTCCAAAAAAACGATATACACCCATTTCAAAGACAAACGCGAATTAATAAAAAGTTGCACATTCTATTTATTTGAAAATATATGTGCGGGTGTTGAACATATAATTTCTCAAGAAATTAACCCGATCGATGAATTTTTTGAGATTAAAACATTTGTACTTAGGAATTTAAAGGACGAAAAATCTTCTCCACAATATCAATTGCAAAAATATTATCCGAAAATATATCAGACGCTTATTTCGAAGCAGTTGGAATACATGCAAGAATCCATCGTCAAAACCCTGTATAGAGGGATTGAAAAAAAGCTTTTTCGAAAAGAAATAGATTTGGATTTTATTTCACGTATCTATTTTGTCGGGATGACGGGTATCAAAAACAGCGATTTGTTTCCAAGGGCTTCTTTTGAAATGAACAATTTGCTCAATGATTATTTGGAGTATCACCTCCGTTCTATAGTAACGGAAAAAGGGTTAACCATACTAACTAACTATCTGCAAAAAAACACCTAAATGAAGAAAGCTTGTCTAACTATATTCTTACTAAGCCTGTTGAGCATTCGGGGATTTGGTCAGGAAAAAAAAGGTTTTTCACTTGAAGAAGCCATAACTTATGCCATCGAAAACAATTATGCAGCGATGGGAGCAAGCATGGATGTAAAAGCCGCTATTCAGAAGAAATGGGAAACAACCGCTACGGGTTTGCCTCAAATCAGTGGAAGTGTTGATTATCGAAACAATCTGAAACAACAAGTTACGCTTTTTGATGTGAACGGCGACGGTATCGACGAACCTTTCACTTTCGGCACCAAGCAAACCATGACGGTTTTTGGTACGGTCGATCAGATTATTTTTGACGGCTCTTACTTGGTAGGTCTTCAATCTGCCATAACATTTTTGAATATCTCCAAACAAACCAAAGAAAAAACTGATCTCGATGTGAGGGAAAATGTCATTCAAGCCTATGGAAATGCCTTGTTGACCGATGAAAACATCAAAATTTTGGAGAACAATAAAAACTCGGCCGAACAGACACTGAACGAAACCCAAGCAATGTTTGAACAAGGACTGGCGGAAGAAGAAAGTGTCGAGCAATTGCAAATCACCCTGTCCACTCTTGAAAACAGCCTCAATCGGACGCGCAGGCTACAAGACATTGCCTACAAAATGCTAAATCTCACCTTGGGGTTGGACATCGAAACACTTATTGAATTGACCGATAACTTAGATGCGTTGACCATTCAAGACATGATGTATGATACGGAAGGTAAAACTTTTGATTTAGAAAACAACATCGATTTTAAAATAGCAAAAACCAACACACGATCACAAGAATTGTTACTCAAATTGGAAAAATCCAGGGCACTGCCAACACTCAATGCATCCCTAAATGGCGGCACAACTGCAAACAGCGATAGTTTTACTTTTTTGAGTAGCGGCAACGGCCAACGCTGGTTTGCCTCTTCGCTTTTTAATCTGAGCTTAAAAGTACCTCTATTCAGCAGCTTAGAACGTTCGGCAAAAACCAAACAAGCCAGAATTGCCCTGATGCAAGCTCAAACACAACAAAAAGAAACGGAACAAAGAATACGATTGAATTATGAAACTGCAAAAACCGATTTCCAATTCAGCGTAGAAACTTTTCAAACGAGTAAGAAAAATTTGAATTTGGCTGAACGAATCGAACACAAAAACCAAATCAAATTTAAAGAAGGTATCGCCTCCAGTTTTGAATTAACAGAAGCACAAAGGCAACTCTATACAGCTCAACAAAACTACCTACAAGCTATGATCGATGTCATCAACAAAAAAGCAGCATTAGAAACCATCGTGAACAAATAACAAAGAGAACTTTACATCAAATAAGTCATGAAAAAAATAATTTACACCCTGATAACAACCTTTTTACTGGTCGCTTGTGACGGCGGAAGCACACAATCGGTTGATAAACTTATAGAAGGCAAAAACCTCGACAAAATCAGACAAAAGAGAACGGACATCCTCTCCCGATACGACGCTTTGGGGGAAGATTTAATAAAATTGGACGAGGCTATTGGTCAGCTTGACACCCTGCAAAAAGTGCCGCTCGTGACAACAATCACGGTGACTGACACCCTTTTCAAACACTACATCGACTTGCAAGGAAATGTGGAAACCAAACAGAATATCGTCATTTATCCGGAATTTTCAGGCGTGCTTACAAAAGTGCTTGTACGAGAAGGACAGAACGTATCAAAAGGGCAAACTTTGGCTCTTATCGATGACGGCGGATTGCGCCAACAAATGCAACAGGCAGAAGCGCAAGCCACATTGGCACAAACCACTTTTGACCGTCAAAGCAGGCTTTGGGATCAAAAAATAGGCTCTGAAATCCAGTACCTGCAAGCTAAAACCAGCATGGAAGCACAGGCCAAATTGGTCGATCAACTCAAATCTCAATTGGCAAAAACCGCTGTAAAAGCATCTTTTTCAGGAGTTGTTGATGATGTCATCACAGACCAAGGTCAGGTGGTGATGAGCGGACAATCTCAATTGTTTAGGTTGGTAAACTTAGACGACATGTATGTGCAAGCAGATATACCGGAAAACTATCTTTCTAAGATAGTTATCAACAGCGAAGTACAGATAGAAATACCATCTTTAGGCAAAAGCTATGTCGGAAAAGTACGCCAAGTGGGTAATTTCATCAACCCGAACAACCGAAGCTTTTCCGTAGAAATCAGCGTTCCAAACCCGGATAAACTTCTAAGGCCTAATCAGATAGCAAAATTATTAATCAACGATTACACCAACCCGAATGGCATCCTCATCCCGGAAAACATCATCAAAGAAAACAGTTTGAACCAAAAAATAGCTTACGTTATTTCGAATACGGATACCCAAAATGAGGCCACAGTAACCGAAGTCAAATTGGAATTGGGCTATACCTCCGGGGTTTTTATCGAGGTCACTTCCGGATTGAAAGCCGGACAAAAAATTGTAGCAGAAGGGTCTAAAAACATCGAGAACCAACAAAGAGTCAAAATCATTCAATAACATTCGGTTTCCGATTCCAACCAATCATAAACATGGAAAATAATTCAGATAAAAAATTTGGCATATCCAATTGGGCCATAGACAACCGCATGACGGTCTATGTCATCATGGCCATTTTACTCATCGGCGGGCTCCTTTCCTATTACGGGATGCCGCGTGAGGCTTTTCCAGAAATCATCGAAACCAAAATATACGTCAGCTCAATAAATCCCGGAAATGCTGCCGAAGATGTGGAAAAATTCATCACCAAACCTTTGGAAGAAGAATTCAACAACATTGGAGGCGTAAACAAAATCACCTCTTCCACCTTTCAAGACTATTCACTCATCATCGCAGAATTTGATGAAGATGTTACCGTAGAAGAAGCCAAACAAAAAATAAAAGACAAGGTCGATCAGGTAAAAGCGGAATCGGAATGGCCTACGCTTGATGGAGGCGCGAAAGTGGAACCCACCATTTTTGATTTGAATATTTCAGAAGAACAACCCATTCTAAATGTAAACCTTACAGGCGATTTCCCGGTGGCAAAACTCAAGGAATTTGCCGAATACCTGCAGGACGAGATGGAGCGATTGCCCCAAATCAAAGAAGTACCTATCCGCGGTGCACAAGATAAAGAAATAGAAATAGCCGTCGATTTATACAAGATGACTGCCGCTAAAGTCAGTTTTGACGACATCATCAACGCGGTTAGCCGAGAAAACAAAACCATCTCCGGCGGAAATTTGCTTTCTAACGGTATTCGTAAAACCATCCGCGTGGAAGGTGAAATCGATGTGCCGGAAGAGTTAGAAAGTGTGGTAGTCAAAATGCAAGACGGTGTGGTTTATCTAAGAGATATCGCTGCCATTACCTTTAAAGAAAAAGAGAAAACTACCTATGCGCGCGAATTTGGCTATCCGGTTGTGATGCTCGATGTCAAGAAACGAAGCGGGCAAAACATGATTGAGGCAATTGAAAACATCAAAAAAGTTGTAGCGGCTTCTCAAGAAAACTTCCTGCCCAAAACTTTAAATATCAGTTATTCAAACGATCAATCTGTCAAAACCATCAATCAGGTGGATGACTTGGTGAACAACATCATCTTTGGGATTATTTTGGTTGTCGGAGTACTCATGTTCTTCCTCGGATTCAGAAATGCCCTCTTTGTAGGATTTGCCATTCCGATGTCGATGTTTATGTCCTACATCATACTTTCCTCCTTGGGTTTTACACTCAACACCATGGTGCTTTTTGCCTTGGTGATGGGGCTTGGCATGTTGGTTGACAACGGTATAGTGGTAGTCGAAAATGTCTATTCACTGATGAGCCAAGGCATGTCGCGAAAAGAAGCTGCCAAACAAGGCGTTGGTGAAATTGCCTGGCCTATTATTGCATCGACGGCGACTACTTTAGCGGCATTTTTCCCGTTGGGCTTGTGGCCCGGCACAATGGGTAAGTTTATGATTTATTTTCCCATCACCCTCTCGGTCGTCTTGTTTTCTTCCCTTTTTGTTGCGCTGATTATCAATGCAATGCTCACTTCTGCTTTTATGAAAACGGTGGAAGGTGAAATCTCTAAAAAGAGGCTGATTCGCACCAGCGGAATTTTGTTTTTTATCGGTTTTGCCATTTGTGTTTTAGGATGGATGAAAAACACCGCTGCGCTTCGGGGCTTCGGTAACCTAGCTATGTTTATCGCTATCATGCTCTGGGTTTACAAATTTGTTTTGTTCAAAGCCCAACGTCATTTTCAGAACGTGATTTTGGCCAAAATGGAAAATGCTTATCAGCAGTTTTTGAAATTCGCCCTTCGTGGTAAGAATGCCTACTATTTCTTTTTCGGAACAGTTGGGTTGCTTTTTTTGTCTTTTATTATAGTTGGGATTGCTCAACCCAAAGTAGATTTTTTCCCTGACAATCAACCCAATCAAATCCTGGTATATATTGAATTTTCGGAAGGAACAGACATCACCAAAACCAACGATTTTACTAAACAGATAGAAAACAAAGTCTATGAAGTTGTCAAAAAGTATGAAGATGCGAATACTTACAACTATTTAGTCGAGTCGGGGGTGGCGCAAGTTGGTGAAGGTTCCGGCAATCCGCAAACGGACGGCGGTTCGCAAGCCGAGATGCCTCATCGCTCCAAAATAACCATCTCGCTCCGCGAATTCAAGTTCAGAAAAGGAGTCAAAAGCAGCCATCTGATGACTGAAATCAGGGAAGCTGTCAAAGGCAATCCGGGGGTTTCGATTATCGTTGAAAAAGATCCGGTCGGTCCGCCGGCGGGTTATCCGGTCAACATCGAGTTAGCCGGCGAAGATTATGACTTGATGCTCAAAGAAGCTGTTCGGCTCAAAGATTTTATCAACAAGAAAAATGTGGCGGGGCTTGAAGAAATCAAAATAGACATTAACCATGCCAAACCTGGCCTCAAGGTCTCTGTAGATCGTAAAAAAGCAGGTGAATTTGGTGTGACTACTGCACAAGTCGGATCCACCATCAGAAGATCTGTATTTGGCGAGAAAGCTTCTACTTACAAAGCAATAAAAGACGATTATGAAATCAATGTACGTCTCAATGAAACGCAGCGATACAATGAAAATGCAGTTTTCAACCAACCCGTCACTTTTCGTGACCAAGCTACCGGACAACTCAAGCAAATCCCGATTTCAGCTTTGGTCAGCAAAGAATCGAACACCACCTTCAACGCCATCAAACGGAAAAACCTCAAACGCATCATCACGGTTTATTCCAATGTATTGGAAGGTGCCAACGCAAATGAAATCGTGCAACAACTCAAAACGGAGTTGAAAGAATATAAAATGCCAGCTAACATTACTTTGAACTTTACCGGTGAGCAAGAAGAACAATCCAAAAATATGGCATTCCTTTTTAAAGCGCTGTTGACTGCCATCGGTGGGATTATGCTTATTTTGGTGGCACAATTCAACTCCATCAGCAACCCGCTGATCATTCTTACAGCCGTTATTTTAAGCTTTATCGGTGTGTTTTTGGGATTGATTATTTTCCGAATGGATTTTATCATCATCATGACCATGATGGGCATCATTTCGCTGGCGGGAATCGTGGTGAACAATGCCATCGTGCTGATTGACTATACCTTGTTACTCATCGACAGAAAACGGCTTACTTTGCATTTGGCAAATGATGCTTTGCTGACACGGGAACAATATTTTGAGGTTATTGTAGCCGGAGGAAAATCCAGGTTGCGACCCGTTTTGCTCACGGCCATCACCACTGTATTGGGCTTAATACCTTTGGCGATTGGCCTGAACATTGATTTCTTCTCACTCTTTATCAACTACGATCCGAGAATCTATATCGGCGGGGATAACGTGATTTTTTGGGGACCGCTCGCGTGGACGGTTATCTTCGGGCTTACTTTTGCTACTTTTTTGACTTTGGTGATTGTCCCGGTGATGTTTTATTTGGTCAACCGGGCAAAAATCAGGGTTTCTAAGAAAAAGAGTTGATGAAAAATGATGCTTACTAAAATGTAGATGAAGTTTGCGTTAGGGATAGAAGTGGAAATCCTTTTTTTGGGCTTTTCTGCCCAAAAAAAGATTGGAACGGATAGCCCGCCCCCCTTGTTAGCGGGGGGAACGCCCAAATTATATTGTTTTCGCGGAAACAATTTAGTGTCTAAAATTCAGCGTTTTTTGGTGTCCTAGGATACGGAATCACGTCTCTGATGTTGCCCATGCCGGTGACAAACTGTACCAATCGCTCAAATCCCAACCCGAAGCCGCTGTGTACGGCGCTGCCGTAGCGTCTCAAATCTAAGTACCACCACAATTCTTTTTCGTCTATCCCCAAATCGGCGATTTTTTGTTGAAGTACGTCCAAGCGTTCTTCACGTTGTGAACCACCGACAATTTCGCCAATCCCGGGGAACAAAACATCCATGGCGCGAACGGTTTTTTTATCTTCATTTAACCGCATATAAAAAGCTTTTATTTTTGCGGGATAATCAAACAAAATCACCGGGCATTGAAAGTGTTTTTCAACCAAAAACCGCTCGTGTTCGCTTTGCAAATCGGCTCCCCATTCGTCGATTAGATACTTGAATTTTTTCTTTTTGTTGGGAGTCGAGTTTCTGAGAATTTCGATGGCTTCTGTATAGGTAAGACGGACAAAACGGTTGTTGACAACGAAGGCTAACTTGTCTAAAAGTTTCAGTTCGCTGCGTTCTTGTTGCGGTTTGGTTTTTTCTTCTTCCAAAAGCCGGTTTGCTAAGAATGTCAAGTCTTCAGCACAATTTTTAACGGCGTAGTCAACGACATATTTGATAAAATCTTCGGCCATATCCATGTTAGCATCCAAATCGTAAAAGGCCATTTCCGGCTCAATCATCCAAAACTCTGCCAAGTGGCGAGAGGTATTTGAGTTTTCGGCACGAAAAGTGGGTCCGAAAGTATAAACTTTGCCCAAAGCCATGGCATAGGTTTCTGCTTCCAGTTGTCCGGAAACGGTCAGGTTGGTTTCCTTGCCAAAAAAATCTTCGGTGTAATCGATTTTACCATCTTTTGTGAGTGGCGGTGATTTAGGGTCGAGCGCGGTCACGCGAAACATTTCGCCGGCTCCTTCTGCGTCTGATCCTGTGATAATAGGTGTGTTGACATAAAAGAAACCGTTCTTTTGAAAGTATTGATGCACAGCGAAAGCCAAAACCGAGCGCACGCGCATCACGGCAGCGAAGGTGTTGGTGCGAACCCGGAGATGGGCGTTTTCCCTTAAAAATTCGAGTGAGTGTTTTTTGGGCTGAATGGGATAGGTGTCGGCATCTGAATCACCTAAAATAGTAATGTCTGACACTTTTAATTCTACTTTCTGACCCTTGCCTTGACTCTCTTCCAGACTTCCTTTGACTTGGATACAAGCTCCGGTAGTGATTCGTTTCAGAATTTCGGAACTGGTTTGATCAAAATCGATGACGCACTGCATATTTTGTAGAGTCGATCCATCGTTCAGTGCGATGAAACGATTGCTTCGGAAGGTGCGAACCCATCCGTTGATTTTTACATCCTGTTGAAGCGGCGACAGGGTCAAAAGCTCTTTTACAGTTAACTGCATGATAAAAGGTTGTTTTAAAAGTTGCAAAGATACTCGATACAACAGTCTAAACAAATAGGGAATAAATAGATACAATGGGTTTTTGAAAATCTTTTGAAACTGTGAAAATATACCCACGATTGGGGATTGTGTAACACTAAAGGCAAGGTTACTTTTACAAAGTGAATTGTTCTCTATTTGTTTGGTTTGGATTAATTATTTGGATAAAATTCCCGCTTTCATAGGCGGGAATTTTATTGTTAATTTTTTGCACATCTCTTATGCGCAAACGATTGATGAATACTTGAAATGTATGTTATATTGACCAAAAAAGTAAATTTATCAAAAATTAACCTTTATTTAGTTTTATATTAACTCATATATTCTTCATAAATCTATTAATTTGATTAATATAGAACATAATAAGGAAAAGTGCGATGATATATTAACCGATATATAATTCTACTTTTGTTTTATTAATTTGAAATAACTTTAAAATTATAATTATGGCACTTAAAAAGCAATTTTTGAAGAGTAAGCCGGTTTGTAAGGTGACATTTGATTTGTCTGCTGAGCAAGTGGGTGATGCTAAGAAAGTATCGGTTGTTGGTGATTTCAATGACTGGAAAGAGAAAAAAGGTTTGGTTTTGAAAAAATTAAAAGATGGTGGATTCAAAGGAGCCATCGATTTGGCCGTAGGTGCTGAATATCAATTCAGGTATTTGGTTGACGGTGAAAAATGGATCAATGATGACCAAGCTGACAAATACGTGAGCAGCGGTGTGTCTTTTGATGACAACTCTGTCGTCTGCGTATAGTTTACATTGTTCTTAAAGTTTTTGTCTGACAGCGACCGCAGTTTTTGTGGCCGCTGTTTTTTTATACATTTACCAGATATTTTTTACCCTTTCATGAGGAAATTAGCCAATTCAGAGTTGGGACGATTAGATGCCGCGGCATTTAGGGAATCCGAAAAAACGCCCATCATCATTCTGTTAGACAATGTGAGAAGTCTATATAATGTAGGGGCTGTTTTTCGGACGAGCGATGCCTTTTTGATTGAAAAAATATATCTCTGTGGCATCACCGGCACACCGCCGAACAAAGAAATTCGAAAAACTGCCTTAGGCGCAACCCAAACCGTGGCATGGGAGTACGCCGAAAATACTTTGGATGTTGTGAAGAAGTTGAAGCAAGAAGGTGTAATCATCGCCTCTATCGAACAAGCGGTAGGAGCAATCATGTTGCAAAACCTCAGACCCGAAGCCGATAAGAAAGTAGCCCTTGTTTTCGGAAATGAGGTGAAAGGTGTTGATCAAAAGGTGGTTAATGCATCAGATATGGTGATAGAAATCCCTCAATTCGGCAGCAAACATTCGCTCAATATCTCGGTCAGTGTGGGAATGGTGGTTTGGGATTTGTTTTCAAAAATGACTTATCGGTAATTAGCTATTTGATCGATAATGGCCAAATAGTCTTTTCGGTTGTTGACAAAATCCATTTCTGACACGTCGATAATCAACACTTTCGATTTGTCTTTAAATTTAATGAAATCGACGTAGCCTTGATGTATTTTTTCTAAATAATCAGACTGTATTTTTTGTTCATACGAGCGACCTCGTTTTCGGATGTTATCCAAAAGCCGATGGGTGTTTTGATAAAGATAAACGTATAAATCCGGCTTGACGGCTTCTTTGTAAATGATGTTGAAAAACTTTTGATACAACTGAAATTCATCTTCCGCCAAGGTGATTTTTGAAAAGATAAGCGATTTGTAGATGTCATAATCCGAAATCATAAAATCTGAAAACAAACTGAGTTGGCCCACATCGTCCGAAAATTGTTGGTAACGGTCGGCTAAAAAAGACAATTCCAACGGGAAAGCATAGCGATGTTGATCGTCATAAAATTTGGGTAAAAACGGATTGTCTGCATAGCGTTCGAGCATCAGTTTACCAGCGAAATCCTGCGAGATCCGCGTCGCTAAGCTCGTTTTCCCGGAACCAATGTTTCCTTCTATGGCGATGTAATTGAATCGATGAAAAGGATATTGAGACTTGGGATTGGTGAGTTTAAAATCGGTTTTTTTGATTTTCGTTTGAAAAACAGCTTGTTCAAACAGCTCCCTGATAGTTTTTCCAATTACCGGATGCATAAAACCGGGGGCGATTTCCATCAAAGGATATAGAACAAAATCTCTGTTATGCAATTCGGGATGAGGCAATTGCAGATTTTCATTTGCAATAATCTTTTGATCAAAAAACAACAAATCAATATCGATGATGCGCGCCTGATAGCCTTTTTCGATTGAACGTACGCGCCCCATGTCTTTTTCAATTTCCAAACAAAGTTGCAATACCTCATCTTCTGTCAATCGGGTTGACACTTCGACACAGCAGTTCAAAAAATCGTCGCTTTGGAAACCCCAAGATTCGCTTTGAAAGACAGAGGAAAGCTTTGTATTCGTACCGATTCTTTTAAAAATAGCTTGCACGGCAACTTGCAAATTCTCTTCACGGTTGCCTACATTGCTCCCAAGCGAAAGAAATAAACCCTGTGTTGAAACTGCCATTTTGACGAACTGAGAATATAGGTAAACGAAGTGTTAACGATAAACTTTATTGATGGGCAAAGTAACTAAAAGAAAATCACTTTCAGTTATATTTGTGCAAAATTGCTCACCAAAAAAGTTTGCTATGACGCACCAAGACTCCAAAAAAGCCTATCAAATCTTTTTGATTATGGCGGCTGTATTTATCACCTCGTTGGTAGTTTCAAATCTTATTTTTCAAAAATTTGTTTCGGTCAATTTCTTCGGAATCTACACTTTTGAAATTTCGGTCGGTATTTTGCCTTACCCCTTGACTTTCCTCATTACAGACATCATCTCGGAAGTCTATGGTAAAAAAATGGCACAAAGTGTAGTCACAGCCGGTATTTTTGCTTCACTTTTTTCGCTTATCTTTGTGTATGCGGGTAGTGCAGTCAGTGCCACCGACTGGTCGCCTATTGACAACGCCTTATATGCCAAAGTTTTTGGCGCAACGGCAATTGCGGTGTTTGCTTCGATGATGGCTTATCTGGCGGCTCAGTACATTGACATTCAGATATTTCATTTTTGGAAGCGCATAACCAAAGGTAGAATGCTTTGGGTGCGAAATAATTTCTCGACCATTACGTCTCAATTCATAGACACTTCTACTGTTTTATTGTTGCTGTGTAGTTTTGGCAAGATAGAATGGTCGCGTTTTGACGATTTGCTGCTGAGCGGGTTTCTATTTAAAGTATTGATGGCACTTTTAGACACGCCTTTCTTTTATGTTTGTGTACATCTCTTCAACAAACGTTTCGAACTCAAAAGAGGTGAAGAATTAAATTTAAACGTTACTTAAATAAAATCGAAATGAAACGCAAAAAAATTTTAAAAATAACCGGAATAAGCCTGCTTATTTTGTTGCTTATTTTGATGGTTACCCCTTTTCTTTTCAAAGGAAAGATTGAAAGCATGCTCAAAAAAGCAATCAATGAGCAAGTCAATGCCAAATTCGATTTTAGTGAAGTCGATTTGAGCCTCCTCCGCAGTTTTCCCAAGGCTTCTCTGCTAATTTCAGATTTATCGCTTATCAACAACGCACCCTTTGAAGGAGATACACTGTTGATCGCACAAAAAATTTATCTGACGTTCTCTCTTTCACAATTGTTTAAAAGTGATGGCATGGCCATCGATGCCTTTCAGGTTGACCACGCTTTTATCAACATCAAAATAGATTCTTTGGAACGCGCAAATTATGACATCGAAAAGCAATCAACCGCTTCAAGCAGCAAAGAGGCGAAACCGAAGAAAGCATCTTCCTTCCGTTTGGATTTGAGCGAGTACGAAATCTCACACTCACGACTCAACTACTTAGATGAAAGTGCAAAAATGCATTTGCGGTTGGATGATTTTCAACATTCAGGAAGCGGCAATTTGTCTGCCGTCAATTCACTTTTGAAAACCAAAACCCAATCCTTGGTATCATTTGAGTTTGGCGAAATCAATTATTTCAACCAAGCTAAAGTATCCCTCGATGCCGATTTGGGAATTGATTTGGAAAATCAGAAATACACTTTTCAGGAAAACAAGACTCTGATTAACCAGCTTCCCTTGGTTTTTGAAGGATTTGTGCAGTTGGTTGACGAAGGACAAAACATCGATCTTAGTTTCAAAACGCCATCTTCATCGTTTAAAAATTTCTTAGCCATCATACCAGAAGAATATGCCAAAAACATCGAAAACGTGGAGACGCAGGGAGACTTTGTCGTGCAGGGAACCGTCAAAGGTATTTCAGATGACACCCACATTCCGCATTTAGACATTAGGATAGCTTCTGACAAAGCGTCTTTCAAATATCCCGAATTACCCAAAAAGGTGGAAGATATTTACATCAAAATGGACATCAAAAACGAAACCGGATTGGTCGAAGACACCTACATCAAATTGGATACACTTTGCTTTCGAATCGACCAAGACGTGTTCAGAGCCAATGCCCGTTTGTCCAATTTGGCTGAAAATATGGCTGTCAAAACCCATATAGACGGAAAAATTGATTTATCAAAAGTATCGCAAGCCTATCCGATAACCATGCAAACCCCTCTACAAGGCATTGTGGCAGCCAACTTGAAGGCTTCTTTTGACAAAAATGCCATCGAACACAACGAATACCAACGCATCGAATCCAACGGCAATCTTTCCCTCTCAGATTTTGTCTATCAATCGGACGCATTCCCCAATCCAATCAAAATTTCGCAGGCAAAAATAGTGTTCAATCCCGGCCGCATCCGGCTCACACAATTTGATGCAACTTCGGGGAAAAGCGACATCAAAGCTTCCGGAAATTTGGATAACTTATTCGGATTCTTATTCGCGGACACCGAACTCAAAGGGGATTTTGACCTGAGTTCAAATTCTTTCGCGGTCAGCGATTTTATGGATGAAGAAGTAACAGCTGAAAACAAACAAACAGAGGAAAAAAGCTCTGAGGAAAACAAAACAACTGAAGAAGGGTTTAAAATCCCCAAACTAATCAACGCGGTGGTCAATGTGAGTGCCAATCAGGTTTTATATGACAATTTAACGCTTAAAAACGTCAGAGGGAAAGCAATCATCAAAGACCAAAAAATCACTTTTGACAATGTGGCTTCCGACATTTTTGGTGGCAAATTGGGTTTGGCCGGCGATGTGTCCACCCAAAACGAAACCCCCGATTTCAACATGAAACTCAATGTGCAAGAGTTTGACATTCCGCAGGCTTTCAAAGGCTTGGATTTGTTTCAAAGCCTGACACCGCTCGCAGCAGCTTTGACCGGAAGGCTCAATTCATCGATCGATTTGTCCGGCAAGCTCGATAAAGATTTTGCCCCCGATTTAAACTCCCTTACCGGCAATTTACTGGCAAGCCTGCTCAATGCTAAAATGAGCCCCGAGAAAACCGCGTTGATGTCATCGCTTTCGTCATCCCTCAACTTTTTGGATTTCAGCAAGCTAAACCTGAATGATTTAAAAGCGCATCTCGACTTTAAAGACGGTATGGTCACCGTAAAACCCTTTCAAATCAAGTATCAGGACATCGCCATTAACGTGTCGGGCACACATGGTTTTGACAAGAAAATGAATTATAAAGCAACTTTCAATGTACCAGCAAAATATTTTGGAAGTCAGGCAAGCGACTTATTAGCCAACCTCAGTGGAAGCGATGCTAAAAACCTGACCGTTCCTGTAACTGCTTTGATAGGAGGTACTTTTGACAATCCATCGGTAAATACGGATATGCAAAGTGCCATTTCAAATCTGGCCACGCAAATAGCCAATAACCAAAAACAAAAATTGATTAACCAAGGAACCGGTGCGTTGGGCAATTTGTTGGGAGGCAACAAATCCGTAAACGACAGCATCAAAAAAGACAGCACCACGACGAAAAAACCGGTGGAAGAAGCCGCCAAAAGTTTGATAAACAATATTTTTGGAAATAGAAAGAAGAAGAAAGACACGGTGAATTGAGCCGGTATTAGGACTCATTTTAGGCAGTCTTAATTTTCTTCTACTCGATTAATTCAGCCCGAATCGCTTTTGCGACAGTTTCATATACTTCGTCAGGAAATGATTTTTTATCGGTAAAATCCATGTCGGCGATACTGTTGAGCGGAATCAAATGAATGTGAACGTGTGGCACTTCAAGCCCGATGACAGCCAAGCCAACGCGTTTGCAGGGAACGGCTTTTTCGAGTGCAACAGCAATCTTACGGCTGAAAAGGAGCAAATCGGTGTAAGTCTTTTCATCCAAATCGAATAGTTTGTCGGACTCTTGCTTGGGAATGCAAATGGTATGTCCTTTCGCGGCAGGGAACACATCTAAAAAAGCCATAAAACGATTGTCTTCGGCTATTTTGTAACACGGGATTTCCCCGTTGACTATTTTGGTGAATATACTGGGCATGGTGGTTTTAGTTTAAAAGATTTTCAGATATTGATATGGTTAAATAGTTTATTCCAACAGCACTTTTTCTTTCTTTGGATATTTCACTTCAAACCCGAATAAAATTTCTTTTTGTTGTTGTGAAGGTAAGGTGAATTGCCATTTGAGTTCACCCGTTTGCGTGTCGAATGCTGCGTTGTCCAAGTTGCCGGGTGTCACAGTAATTTCGGAAATTATAGAAACCGGCAGTTGGTCATAAATAGTCAGGTTTATGGGACTCGATTTTTTGTTTCGCACTGTAATCTTGAAACCGCGTGTTTCAATCTTATTGGTTCCTAAAGTCCGCCTTTTGGTATATTCCTCCTGTTTTTCACGTTGCACCAAGATGTTTTTGTCTCGGCCAAGCGAGATTTCTAAGGTGTCCGAAAGCGTGTTGGCATCTAAAACAGTGCGCCCGACAAAACTTTTTTCAAAATACAGATTGGCTTCACCTTCCAACAGGCTGTATTTTCCCCAGTCGGTGATGCGCGCCATCAGAAATGCATCTTTGTCCAATTTCGGAACAGCGATATAGTTGTATTCTGCCGGAATGTCATAATTCTTCAAATCAACCATGAGTTTCTCTCCGCCCGAAGCAATCGAGTACGGCTTATCGACTTCTATTTCAACCGTTGTTTGGTTTTCAACAACTGATGTGGTAATTATTTCTGCATCAATTGAATTTGTTAAATATTCCGAAGATCTTTTCACTCTTTTTGAAGAATATCCTGCAACCACAACTTCATCCAAAGCCGATGAGGATTCTTTCATCCGGATGTTGATTTCGCTTCCTGTAATTGATATGGTCTGTGTTTCCATGCCAATATATGAAAACTGCAACTGGTCAGCTCCTCTCGGGAGCGTTAAAGTATAACGGCCGTCAAAATCGGTTTGTGTGCCGACGGATGTTCGGGGGATGGTGATGCTCGCGCCCGGCAAAGGATTGTTTTGTTGGTCATAAACAACGCCCAAAACCATACCTGAAGGTACAAATTGCCTTGTATTTTTTTGGAAAACCGTGTTTCGTGCATAATTTAGTTTCCACGGATTTAACTCGGGTGAAACGCTGCTTTGTGAAGGGTCGCCGTTAGAAAACCGAAGTTTGACATCTTTCCAATCTACGCCTGTGTTTTGATAAACTTCCGCTTTGTAAATCATGTTTAAAGGCTTCTCAATGTCATCCAAGCGAATGTCGTATTTCGGATACCATCCGGCATTACCTACCATGTAGGTTAAAGAAAATTTTGCAGTGGTTTGCTGTGCTGCCGATACACGAACGACTACTTCGTTTACCGGAAGTTTGTTTTTATTTCGAAGGGTTTCGAGTTGTTTTTCCAATTGATTACGCTCTATTCTATCTCCTTCACTCCTTTTTCTTAATTCGATTTCTTCTTTTTTAATTTTTGTAGTTTCGAGCTCAAAAAAATCAATAGCTTGCTTCAACAACACAAGTGAAACATTTGAATTATTTCCTAAATTTTTATTTTGGTTGAGCAAACTCATTTTTTCTGCCAACACCTCTTTTCTTGCATTGTCAGAATCAATTTTAGAAACAACTTTCTCCAAAGCCTTTTCAAGACTGTCTATTTTATAATCCTGTGTTGTTTTGGTTAGATAATTTTTTCGCGTGTTAACGGACAAAACAATAAAATTACCTTCTCCCTTTATTTGAACACTGTTGTCATTTACAAAAGATGACAATCCGGTAATTATCAATGCGGTGTTTCCTGAAGGGATACTTACCTGTCCGCTTTCTATAATTTGCGCACCCGACAAAAACACCGTGGCTTCCTTGATGCTTGTTTGCAAGGTTTTTTCTTTGAATTGCTGTGCAATGGCAACATTGTATATTCCAAAAACCGAATAAAAGACAATAGTAATCGTTGTTTTTCCCATAATTATATTATTTAATTAGACATAGAACCCTGTGAGGCCTTGTCAAATTGAAGTTTTTTATTTCCCGTTGACTTCAATCCAATAACCGTCAGGGTCTTGAATATAAACCTGACGAATGTTGTCAGGTCGCAAGTTGGTTGCGCCGGCCACACCTTGCCAGTTTTCGAAATAGATGTTTTGGGCTTTCAACTCTTTGATAAATAAGTCCAAATCGTCAACTCCCAATGCAAAATGGAAACCTTTCACATGCGATATTTCTTGGTTTTTATCCTGAATTAAATGCAACTGAGCCACGCCGCCCATCGAAAACCATCGAATGTGTTCCTGTTCGGTGGCATCAAAAATTTCTTTCAAATGCAGCACTTCTTGGTAGAAGCGTACACTCGCTTCCAAATCTTTTACCAACAGGGCAATATGATCTAAATGCAATTTGGGTTGTTGCGCAAAAATGCTTCCAAAACAAAACAACAAAGCAATAAAAAATACTTTTTTCATGGTAAAAATTGAATGATGAATAATTAGGTGAAGATACCGCAAGCCGATTTAATAAAAAATTAATCTGCTCAAAAAATTATGCCTTTTACGGGCGTTATAAATTGCTTATTTTTGAAAAAAATTGCTATCTATGAAAGGAGTGCTTTTAGTCAACCTCGGCTCGCCCGATTCTACTACAACAAAAGATGTTCGCAAATATTTAGATGAATTTTTGATGGACGAACGGGTCATTGATGTCCCCTACTTGCTTCGGGCTTTTTTGGTCAAAGGGATTATTTTAAATACCCGTCCGAAAAAATCGGCAGCGGCTTACAAGAAAATATGGTGGGATGAAGGTTCGCCTTTGATTGTGCTTTCCAAACGGCTTCAGAAAAAAACAGCTGCGCACACTTCAGTTCCGATAGTTTTGGCGATGCGGTATGGCAATCCGTCTATTAAGTTTGGGTTGCAAGAATTGGCCGACAAAGGGGTTGATGATGTATTGATTGTTCCATTGTACCCGCAGTTTGCGATGGCTACCACCGAAACCATTTTGGTATTGGCTGAGGAAATCCGAAAGAAACATTTTCCCAAAATGCAGTTTACAAATGTTCCGGCCTTTTACAAACATCCCGATTATGTGAGGGCTTTGGGCAATTCTATCAAAAATCATCTAAAAGAAAAAAAGTGGGATTATTTGCTTTTTTCCTACCATGGCGTGCCGGAAAGACACATCAAAAAATCGGACATTACCAAGTCACATTGTAAAATAGACGGGCAGTGTTGTCAAACAGCCTCACCCGCTCACGACTATTGCTATCGGCATCAGTGCTACGAAACCACCCGGCAAGTCGGCGATTATTTGGGCTTGAAAGAAGGTAGTTTTTCCACTTCCTTCCAATCGAGATTGGGGAGAGACCCTTGGCTGCAGCCTTACACAGACCAAACCATCGAAAAATTGGCTCACGAAGGTGTAAAGAAATTAGCCATTGTCACGCCTGCTTTTGTGTCCGATTGTTTAGAAACCCTAGAAGAAATCGGAATGGAGGGCAAAGAAGAATTTCTTAAAGCCGGTGGAGAGGAATTTCATGTAATCCCTTGTTTGAATGATGGTGATGAATGGGTAAAAACCCTCGCTCGTTGGATAGACGAATGGGCAACCCAAAATTAAGCCCCACCAAATGAAGGCAAATCGCGCTTCTATTTTAGGAACCGAACCCATAGGTAAACTACTTGTCAAACAGGCTGTTCCCGCTTCTATTGGCATTTTGGTCATGTCGCTCAACGTGCTGATTGACACCATCTTTGTGGGTAACTGGATTGGCTCCGTTGCCATCGCAGCAATCAACGTGGTGTTGCCGGTTTCCTTTTTTATCGCGGCCTTGGGTATGTCAATCGGTATTGGCGGCTCATCGGTTATTTCACGTGCTTTGGGAGCAAACGATCATGAAAAAGCACTCAAAACATTTGGCAACCAGATTATGCTGACCCTCTCGCTTAGCATCTTGCTTGTTGTTTTCGGACTGATTTATGTAGAAACCCTCATCCCGAGTTTTGGAGGTAAAGGCACCATCTACGAACCGGCAAAAATTTATTACGAAATCGTACTTTACGGCGTACCGTTTTTGGCACTTTGCATGATGGGAAACACGGTTATCCGCGCCGAAGGAAAGCCCAAATATTCCATGATAGCCATGATTATACCCTCGGTGACAAACTTGATCATGGACTATCTTTTCATCAACGTTTTGGGCTACGGAATGAAAGGCGCAGCTTGGGCGACCAGTATCTCCTATGTGTTTTGTTTTTCTTTTATTCTGTGGTTTTTCTTGTCCAAAAATTCGGAACTCAAAATCAGTCTGAAGCATCTGTGGTTGAATGTAAAAATAGTTTCTGAAATAGCCGCCTTGGGATTTGTAACGCTTGCTCGACAAGCGGTGGTGAGCGTCACCTATTTGATTGTCAACAACATTCTATTTCATTTGGGTGGAGAATCATCGGTCGCTGTGTATGCCATCGTCGGGCGGTTGTTGATGTTTGCCCTGTTCCCTATTTTGGGGGTCACGCAAGGTTTTTTGCCGATAGCCGGGTTTAATTTTGGTGCGGCAAATTATCATCGCGTCCGGGAATCTATTCAAAAGGCCATTTGGTTTGCATCCGTTTTGGCCATTTTGGTCTTCGCCCTTTTGATGGTTTTTCCCTATGAAATAGCCCGGGTTTTTACCTCCGATTTGGCAGTTGTCCGTAAAGCATCGCAAGCCATTCGCTGGGTGTTTGCTGCTACCCCAATCGTTGCAGTCCAACTCATCGGCGCGGCCTACTTTCAGGCTGTCGGGAAATCGATTCCGGCACTGTTGCTCACCCTCACCCGGCAGGGGTTTTTCTTTGTCCCGTTGGTGCTGATCTTGCCGAAGTTTTACGGCGAACCGGCCGTGTGGATTTCCTTTTTCGCAGCCGATGTGCTGTCAACGCTTGTGACGGGTTATTTTTTGAAGAGGGAAATTGAGTTAAATTTATCTAAATAAACCCTTGGCTTCTGAGTTATTTATTAAATTTATTAACTTTTAGGAATCAAATAACACTTTTTTTAACAAATTTTGATTTACCAATTAATGACCTAACTTTATCCCTAAACTTAACATCCATCCAAAATGAACAAACAAATCAAACTTTTAGCATTCTTGCTTTTTTGTTTTTTCCTGACCGTTCCAAGTATGCAAGCGCAGAGAAACAAAAAAACGACAACCACAACAACTTATGACAAATCGCTTTACGATGCCTTGGAATATCGCTTAATCGGGCCTTTCAGAGGAGGCCGGTCGGCAGCCGTAACAGGCGTGGAAGGAGAGCCTAACCTGTTTTATTTCGGTGCAACCGGAGGCGGTGTTTGGAAAACCCAAGACGGCGGAATCACCTGGTCCAACATTTCCGACGGCTATTTCGGTGGAAGCATCGGTGCGGTTTCCGTAGCACCGAGCGACCACAACGTCATTTATGTCGGCGGTGGCGAAGTGACCGTCCGTGGCAACGTATCTTCCGGAAGCGGCATGTGGAAAAGCGAAGATGCCGGAAAATCTTGGAAACAAATCGGGTTAGCCAATTCCAGGCATGTTCCGCGTATCCGCATTCACCCCAACAACTCAGACATTGTTTATGCAGCCGTGTTGGGGGATATTTACAAACCTTCGCCTGACAGGGGTGTTTTCAAAAGTACCGATGGCGGCAACTCTTGGCGCAAAGTATTGTTTGCCAACGATGACGCAGGCGCGGTTGATCTAATCATGGATCCGAATAATCCGAGAATACTGTATGCATCTACCTGGAATGTGCGAAGGACACCTTACAGCCTGAGCAGCGGAGGCCCGGGTTCGGCGCTTTGGAAAAGTATCGACAGCGGAGAAACCTGGACAGAAATTTCCAAAAACAAAGGTTTCCCGGCAGATTTGCTCGGGATTATTGGCGTTACGGTTTCGCCCATCAACTCGGATCGTGTTTGGGCAATCGTCGAAAACAAAGAAAAAGGAGGCGTTTACCGCTCGGATGATGGCGGAATCACTTGGGAAAACATCAACAGCGACCGCAAACTCAGACAGCGCGCTTGGTATTACACCCGGATTTATGCCGACACACGTGATCCAAATATTGTTTACGTGCTAAATGTAGATTATCATAAATCCACCGATGGTGGTAAAACTTTTAGTGAGTATGAGGCTCCACATGGTGATCACCACGATTTGTGGATTGCACCCGAAGACAACCAACGGATGGTAATGGCTGATGATGGCGGTGCACAAGTTAGTTATGACGGTGGCGACACTTGGAGTACCTATCTAAACCAACCCACTGCGCAGTTTTACAGACTCACCACAGACAACCATTTCCCATATCGCATTTATGCCGCACAGCAAGACAACAGTACCATTCGCATCGAACACCGGTCAGACGGCAGAAACATAAGTGAAGAAAACTGGGAAGAAACCGCCGGTGGAGAATCTGCACATATTGCGGTTGACCCTTCCAATGACGAAATTGTATATGGCGGAAGTTATGACGGTTTTCTTACACGGGTCAATCATAAAAACGGAACCGTGAGAGGCATCAACGTTTGGCCTGACAACCCGATGGGACACGGCGCAGAGGATATGAAATACCGCTTTCAATGGAATTTCCCCATTCTCTTCAGCAAGCATAACCCGAAAAAGTTATACGCATTTTCAAACCACGTACACATAACTACCAATGAAGGGGCATCTTGGGAAACAATCAGTGATGATTTGACTAAAAACGACCCGAAAACACTCGGCTCAAGCGGAGGGCCAATTACCAAAGACAACACCAGTGTAGAATATTACGGAACTATTTTCGCCGCTAATGAAAGCCCGCTGAAAGAAGGATTGATATGGGTCGGCAGTGATGATGGCCTTTTGCATATCACCCAAGACGGCGGAAAGACTTGGGAAAATATCACACCAAAAAACATGCCCGAATGGTCAATGGTCAATAGCATCGAACCCAGCATATTTAATGAAGGGACTGCTTATGTAGCGGCCACACGTTACAAATCGGGTGATTTCCAACCGTATCTGTACAAAACCACCGACTATGGTAAAACATGGTCAAAAATCACAAACGGCATTAAAAATGAAGACTTTACCCGTACCGTCCGGGAAGATCCTAAAAGGAAAGGATTGTTGTATGCCGGAACCGAAAATGGCATATACATCTCCTATGATGATGGAGCCAATTGGGAAACTTTCCAACTCAACCTGCCGATTGTCCCGATTACTGATTTGTTGGTACGCGACAACAATCTTATCGTCGCTACACAAGGAAGAAGCCTTTGGATTATTGATGATTTGACCGTGTTGCATCAACTGAACGATGAAGTGAAAACCAAGGCAAACTTTGTTTTGCAACCCAAAGACAGTTACCGCATGAGTGGCGGTTCAGTGAAAGGCTCTAAAACAGAAGGCACCAATCATCCAAACGGCGTGATGACTTACTACTACATTTCAGACTCCGAAAAAGAAGTTCGTTTGGAATACCTCAACGCACAAGGCGACACACTCAAAACCTTTAGCAACAAAGCCAAAAAGAACAAATTAGAAGTCAAAAAAGGGGCTAATCTTTTTGTGTGGAATACCGTATCGGATGGAGCCGAGCGCCTGCCGGACATGATTCTTTGGTGGGCAAACCTAAACGGACCCAAAGCTGTTCCGGGCACTTACCAAGTGCGGTTGGTGGTCGATAAAGAAGCTGTTCAAACCCAAAGTTTTAAAATTTTGCCTAACCCACGCTCGGAAGCTACCGTGGCCGATATGCAAAAACAATTTGATTTTATCACAGAGGTTAATGCAACCGTCGATAAAGCTCACAAGTCCATCAAAAAAATCAGAAAAATCAATGAACAGCTCACGGCTTTTGAAAAACAATACAAAGACAATGAAGCGGGGAAAGACTTGTTAGAGCAGGCCAAAGAAATTAAAAAAGGATTTACTGAGGTAGAGGAAGCTCTTTATCAAACCCAAAATCGAAGCGGTCAGGATCCGCTCAATTTTCCGATTCGATTGACCAATAAATTGGGGCATCTCAACTCCTTGGTTGGGTTGAACGATTTTGCACCGACTGTTCAAGACATTGCCGTTAAAAACGAGTTAACCACTCAAATCAACGATCAGCTCAGCACATTTGATAAATTGGTTGACAAGAAGGTTAAAGCCTTCAACGAAGCATTTAACAAGCTAAATTTAAAATATCTTTTTATAGAAAACTAAGATAAAATATCTTTTACCAAATACCCCGCTAGTATAAAATTTATGTGCGGGGTTTTTTTGTGCCGTCATATTTTTAGAAGAATATGCTTAACTGTTTATTGTGAAGTTAATTCAAAGGATTGTTTTAACTTTGATACATCTAAAAACAATCTCTTCAGGATGATTTATAAAAGATTTTCACTCCGGTTACGGATTTTCGTTTCCATGATTGTTTTGGTGTTGGCTGCTTTTGTCTTGATTGCCATCGTGACTATTATTCAATATAAAGAGGAAGTGTCAGACTATCACAAAGACCGGTTGGAGCGCAAGGAAGAAGCCATCAAAGAAAACATCAATTACGTCATCCGAACCACAACTTTTGAAGTTGTGACAAACCAGATTCCTTTGATTTTCAAAGATAAAATATTTGAAATCGCGAACATTCACAACCTACAAATCAACTTGTACGATCTCGAAGGAAAACTGCTGAAAAGTTCGAAAGAATCCTTTTCCATTGACAGTATTCAGCAAATCATACCCCCGGATGTACTCAAAAAACTGATTAACAATCCGGACAAACGATATGTCGATAAAATCATCGATGGTAAACGTGTTTTTCAATCCTCTTACTCTTACCTAACCGACACAAAATTCAAACCTTTGGCTATCTTAAACATTCCCTATTTAGAAGAAGAAGATTTTATCGCTCGAGAACATTATGATTTTCTAGCTCGATTGGGACAGGTTTATCTCTTTATGCTGATTATCGCCATTCTTTTCGCATATTTAATTTCCACTTATATCACTAAATCGCTCAAAACGATTAGTGACAAAATGTACCGCGTCCGGATTGGCGAGCGCAACCAAAAAATAGAAGTCCGGCATGCAGGCGAAGAAATCCACAACTTGGTTTCTGCCTACAACAGCATGGTCGATCAGTTGGAAGAAAGTGCCGCCAAACTGGCCGCAGGCGAACGCGAACATGCTTGGCGCGAAATGGCAAAGCAAGTGGCACACGAAATCAAAAACCCACTCACACCCATGCGTTTATCTGTACAAAGTTTTGAATATCGATTCAATCCGGAAGACCCTGACGTGAAGGAAAAAACCATCGACTTTTGCCGAAGCCTCATCCAGCAGATAGATACCATGAATGCCATTGCATCGGCATTTTCTAATTTCTCAAATATGCCGGCACAAAATAGCGAGCTTATCAATATGGCAAAAGTTGTCAAATTGGCTCTCGATATTTTTAGTGAAGATTACATCCGTTTTCAAACCGATTCGGACAATATTCCAATCAAGTTTGACCGCACTCAAATGATCCGCATTGTGACCAACTTAGTCAAAAACGGGACTCAGGCAGTTTCAGAAATCAACCAACCTAAGATTTTGGTTCAAATCCAAGAAAAACAGGATGCGGTTATTTTGACTGTTTCAGACAACGGTATTGGCATTTCCGAACTCAACAGAGATCGCGTGTTTGAACCTCAATTTACAACCAAAACGAGCGGGATGGGCTTGGGCCTCGCTATGGTCAAAACCATTATCGAAAACTATGGCGGCACCATTTCTTTTGTTTCAAAACCGGAAAAGGGAACGGTTTTTACCGTAGTTCTTCCTAAAACTCAGTAATTTTATCACAAACACAGAAAACACATTAACATGGCAACCTATCAAAACATTTTATACACCCTTGATGTCTCAATCGCGACCATCACCATCAACCGCCCGGACAAACTCAATGCCCTCAACCGAGCCACTTTGGCCGAATTGAGAAGTGCCCTAGAAGAAGTTGAAAAAAACCGTGTTGTACGCGTGGTAATCCTCACCGGAAGTGGAAACAAAGCATTTGTCGCCGGAGCAGACATATCGGAGTTTTCATCCTTTGAAAAAAATCAAGGAAGCGAATTGGCGCAAAAAGGCCACGAATCGGTCATGGACTACCTACAAAATTTCAACAAGCCGGTCATCGCTGCCATCAACGGATATGCTTTGGGCGGCGGATTGGAATTGGCAATGGCGGCACATATACGCATCGCTTCCGACAATGCCAAAATGGGGCTGCCTGAGGTTTCTCTCGGAGTGATTCCCGGCTATGGAGGAACACAAAGATTGTCTCAACTCATCGGAAAAGGAAGGGCTTTAGAAATGATTGTTTCCGCGCAAGCAATATCCGCTTCTCAAGCACTCGCATACGGCTTGGTAAACCATGTGGTTTCACAAGAAAACCTATTGGAAACCTGCGTTGGTTTGGCACAAAAAATTGCCTCAAACAGCCCCAAAGCCATCGGAAAAGCCATCGAAGCGGTCAACGCTTGTTTTGATTTTTCAAAGAATGGCTTTGATGAAGAAATACGCCTGTTTGGTGAATGTTTTGGCACGGAAGATTTTAAGGAAGGGATGGCTGCCTTTATGGGAAAAAGGAAGGCTGATTTCAAAGGGAAATAGTTTAACTGTTTTTCAAATTAATTTAAAAATAGATTTGCCTGTTCCTTAATGGTTTTCATTTTGTTTTTGATTCATCCGCTTACTTCATTTTAAATAGCTTTTCAGTATTTTTGCAAAAAAAACTCGATGAGCCATTTTCATAAACTTATCCTACAAGAAGTCCGAAGAGAAACGCCCGATTCAGTATCTATTCGATTTGAGATTCCCGATTCTCTAAAAAAAGAATTTCGCTTTACACCCGGCCAGCACCTCACACTCAAAACAACAATCGACGGAGAAGAAGTGCGAAGGGCGTATTCAATTTGTTCTTCGCCCGACTCCGATGAGCTTCGGGTTGCCGTCAAGAAAGTGCCAAACGGAGTCTTTTCAGTCTATGCCAACGAAAAACTTGAAGCGGGTGAAAACATGGAAGTTTACATACCGGAAGGGCGTTTTTTGCTTCATCCGGAAGAAGAAAAAGCTTATTTGGCTTTTGTTGCCGGCAGCGGTATCACACCGATTTTATCGATGATAAAAACCGTTTTGAGCAATACGAGTAAATCAAAATTTGTATTAGTTTATGGAAATAAATCTCCCCAGGACACCATGTTTTTAGTGGAATTAAAAAATCTTCAAAATAAATATTCGAATCGGTTGTTCATTCAATGGGTGTACAGCCGGGCACAAGAGCAGGACAGTTTATTTGGTAGAATAGAATCTTCTACGGTAAACTTGGTGGTCAAAAACAAGTTTAAGGATACGAAGTTTGCAGGTTATTATCTGTGTGGGCCGGAAGAAATGATTCACGTTGTAAAGGACACTTTGTTAAAAAATGAAGTGCCCAATGAAGACATTCATTTCGAATTGTTTACAAGTACCGAAAAAAAAACGATTCCGGAAGCAGCACTTTCAAAAGGCAAAACTCATCTCACTGTCCATTTGGATGGCGAGACGCACACCCTCGAAATCAAAAAGAGCCATAGTGTACTCGAATCGGTCTTAGAAGCCGGCATCGATGCACCTTATTCTTGCCAAGGCGGTGTGTGCAGCACTTGTATTGCCCGCATCAAAGAAGGAAGTGCGGTGATGGCAAAAAACAGCATCCTCACTGATGGAGAAATTGCAGAAGGACTCACGCTTACCTGCCAGGCAAGGCCTACTTCAGACACTTTGTCTATTGATTATGACGATGTGTAAAAGTTATTTGTAAGGATTCAAACAAAATAACGACAGCCCAAACGCTAAATAGCATTTATGTCAACTGCATCACCCTCAAAAACCGCTATTCTCGTCTTTGCCAACTCGGCAGATGTAGAATCTTCCAGAAAGGTTTTGGGTTTTGACAAAGATTTTCAGCGATCACTATTCAAAAAGCTGAACAACCGCACGCTTCTAACGGTTCAAAAAACAGGACTTCCCTATTTAATTTATTCTGAAAAAGAACAAGTTGGAAACAACTTTGGGGAACGTTTTAACCATGCTGTACACGATGTTTTTGCCAAAGGTTATGAGCGCGTCATCGCCATCGGAAACGACAGCCCGGAACTTACGGCTACGCAACTTTGCAAAGCAAACCAAGCTTTAGAAAACGATAAATTTGTGCTCGGCCCCAGTTGTGACGGTGGTTTCTACTTGATGGGAATTGACAGAGAATCGTTCCTTAAAACAGATTTTCTCAAATTTCCCTGGCAACAAAAATCACTCTTCACCGAGTTGGTTAATTTTGCTCATGAAGAGCATTTAACCATCGAAAAACTGTGTCCTTTGGCCGACCTCGATGGGGTGAATGATTTGAATTCAAACGGCGCGCGTTGGATACAAAAGTTGAAAAGCCTTCGTGAAATTCTGCTATCCATCAATTTTGATGAAGTTTTTCCGAATTTCATTTTATTTAAAAACACACTTACCCTTCGTTATCTCCAAATCTCGTTTAACAAAGGCTCTCCCATTTTCATTTTTTAGCAAGTTTCTTTTAATATTTTAAACGATTGAAAACATCTTTTTTGATGATTTTCAAACAATCTCAATTTGCATGAAAATGAAATTTTTATTTATCTATCTCTTATTTTTTATAGGTTTATTTGCTTACGCGCAAGAAGATGTAACCGTGTTAGTAATTAATTATAAAACCAATCAACCCGTTGGAAATGTGTCAGTCAAGCTCAACAATGACAGCCGGGGTTTTGAAGCCGTCCAGCAAACAAATGCAGACGGAAAAGCGGTGTTTTATGGCGTCCAGATAAACAACAATTATCAAGTCACCATCGATGCCTTCGGTGAATTTACCGAAAGCGTATCTGAAATTTTTGATTTGCGTTCCAATCAAGACCGTACCATTCAAATCTTCCTTCTTCCGGCGATTGCATCGGAGGTTACCTTAAATGAAATTGTATTGACGGGAAACACTTCGGCGAAAATCAACCGGAAAGATGCGGAAGTTTCCTTCGAGTTGACCAACAAAGAAATTCAGGAATTGCCCATCGAAGGGCGCGACATCACGCGGGTTTTGTTTCGCTTACCCAACGTGTCCCAAGCCACCGGGTTTTTCTCCGAAGCGCCCAACGTGAGTATCAACGGCGCCAACTCGCTGTTTACCAGCTACCTAATAGACGGAATGGACAACAACGAACGTTTTTTAGGCGGACAGCGTTTTGCTATTCCGGTCGGTTTTACCCGCAACATCACGGTGCTGACCAACAACTATTCAGCGGAATTCGGGTTGACGAACAACGGTGTCATCAACATCACCACAAAGTCGGGCAGCAACGAGCTCACCGGAGAAGTGTTTTTTGTTACCCGGCCGGGTCCGGACATAGACGGGAAAAGTAAATTTGCCCAACGCGACCTTTCCGGAAATCAGGTGAAAGATGGTTTTCAACGCTATCAGCAAGGTTTTGCCATCGGCGGGCCCATCGTCAAAGACAAAACCTTTTTCTTTGTGAATGTGGAACACACCATCGATAAAAAAGATAATTTACTAACTTCACCCGATTTGGGTGTGAACGAATCCGTGAGAGGCGAAAACACTTTCACCTATTATTCGGCAAAAATAGATCACCAATGGTCGAGCCGCTTACGTTCTTCTTTGCGTGCCAATGTAGGCGAAGTGACGATTGAACGGCAAGGCGGCGGGCTCGAAGGCGGCACACAATTCCCTTCTGCCGGAAACTTTCAAGATAGAAACTCGATAAACATCGCTTTGAAAAACGATTATACCGGCGATTGGTTCAGTTCGCAAACCAACTTGCAATATTCCCATTTTCGCTGGAATTTTGGTCGTCCGGAGAACCCGAATGACCCGCAAGTGACCGTTTTGAATCCGAGCGAAGAAACCATCGCGGTGTTGGGACATCCGGGTTTTGTGTTTGATGCTACGGAAAACACCTATCAATTGCAACAGAAATTCAAGTTTTATACCAAAAAGCACACCTTCAAAACCGGCTTTGGATTTATCAGCGGTGACCACAGTTTACTGGGTGGTGGCAATGTGAATGGGAATTGGCGCGTCAAACTCAATCAATCCCAAATGGATCAGTTGGCAGCAAGTGGGTTGGGCAGTGATTTGAATTTTGATGATTTACCATCGGATGCAGAAGTCATCAATTTTGATGTCGAATTGCGCGAGGCTTCTTTCGGTAAAACTCAAAATATCGTCTCGTTTTATATGGAAGATGAATACGCTTTCAACGAAAGGCTGAACTTGACCTTTGGGCTTCGATATGACTACGACAATCTATCGAAAGGAGGTAGTGACGATGGCGATTACAACAACATTTCTCCGCGATTTAATTTCAATTATAAATTAGACAATCGAAGCACCATCCGAGGTGGATACGGTATTTTTTACGATAAAATCAATTACGCGATTTACAGCGATGCCTTGCAACAAAACACCAACACGGCAGATTATCGATTGCAATTGCAAGAGTTTATCGATTTAGGGATTTTACCCGCCGGTACTGATTTGGACAAAATCACTTTTAATGGTAACTTATCGGCGAGCCTTCAAAATGTGGACTACCTGAACGCACCTCCTACCGAGAGTTTGCAGGCACAACGCGAGACTGTTTTCAGCAACGAAAGACGCATCTTAAATCCGAACGGATACAAAAATCCTTATACACATCAGTTTGCTTTAGGTTATCAGTTACAGGTGGACAAAAACAAATTGTTTTTTGTCGATTTGGTACACAACCAATCGTTCAAAATGTTTCGTTTGCGCAACCTGAATGCGCCTGCACCTTTTCCGGTTGACCCGAACAATGTTCAAATCCGCACCGTGACTGAAGCCGACCAAACCCGCCCGATACCAATTGTAAATAACAGCGCGAACATCAATGGTCAAACAGTTACCGGCGTGGCGAGAAACGTGGTGATGACCGAAACAGAAGGTTCTTCTCGTTATTACGCGATGAGTTTAAACCTTCAGAAAGACCGCGGCGAAGATGATTACGGCTACCGTATCAACTACACTTTATCAAGCCTGGAAAACAACACGGAAGACATCAATTTTAAAGCGTCCGATGGGAATAATTTCGGCAACGAATGGGGGCCGTCTATCAACGACCGGACACATATCATCAATGCAATTTTCAATTATTATCCGGTCGATAATTTGACCTTAACCTTGGCGGGGCTGATTCAAAGTGGGCAACCTATCAACCGAACACCGGATGCGGCTGAGTTTGGCACCGCCGACCTAAACGGTGACGGCTCTTCTTTTGGCGATGCTTTTGTCGGCAACAGCGACCGCTATCCGGGTGAAAACAGAAATAACGACCGCTTGCCTTGGTCAAACACCTTTGATGTTTCTGTGCTGTATAACCTGAATTTTTTGAGCAATAAACTGGAATTCAGTGCCAATATTTTTAATGTATTCAACGCGCAAAACCTGAGCGGATTCAGCAACAACGCCACGCAGAGCAACCAGATTCAAACCGGTTCGCGTTCGTCCGGAAGAATCGTACAAAAAAATGCCGGCCCGCCCAGACAGTTTCAGTTTGGCTTGCGGTATTTGTTTTAGAAATTATAATCTAGACCCGAAAGTTTTTCAAACCTGTGAGGTTTAAAAGAAATAGTCATGAAAAAGATATTTTTAGTTGTTTTATTGATTTCCATAACCGCTTGCAAACAGGATAAAAAAGTGGCTACAACCGATTTTGAAGCCATGTCTTGGGATGAAATAACGCAACAAGCAAAAGAGCAATCCGTCACGATGATGATGTGGAGCGGTGATCCGAAAATCAATGCGTATATGCAAGATTACATGGTTCCTAAAATCAAAAAAGAACACAATATAAACCTACAAATTGTCAGCGGGCAAGGTGCAGCGGTTGTTCAGTTGTTGATGACCGAAAAGTTGGCAAATAAATCTGCAAGTGACATTGATTTGGTTTGGATAAACGGCGAAACCTTTTATCAAATCAGGCAAATAGATGGGCTTTATGGTCCTTGGACGGATTTGATTCCCAATGCAAAATACATCAATTTCAGCAACCCGTTTATAGGTATTGATTTTCAACAACCCACAGAAGGATTTGAATTGCCCTGGGGAAACGTGCAAATGACACTGATTTACGACAGTCAAAAAGTGCAAAACCCACCAAAAACGCGTGCCGAATTGTCGGCGTTTGTCAAACAACATCCGGAAACTTTTACCTTTGACAACCACTTTACGGGATTGACCTTTTTAAAAGCGCTATTGATTGATATAGCCGGCGGAAACGATGCACTTTCCGGCGAATTTGATGAAGAAAAATACAAGCAGTACAGTGAGGAACTTTGGCAGTATATTTCAGATTTAAAACCTTATTTATGGAACAAAGGCGAAGTTTTTCCGGAGAATGTAGCACAGATGCATCAACTTTTTGCCGGTGGGGAATTATGGTTTACGATGAGCAACAACGATGCGGAAGTAGATAACAAAATAGCCGAAGGGTTGTTTCCCAAAACGGCGCGTGCCTATGTACCCGATTTTGGTTCGATACAAAATTCGCACTACCTTGGTATCACAAAACTTTCCGGGAAAAAAGCGGCAACGATGGTGGTAGCGAATACGATGGTTTCCTTTGAAGCACAATTAGAAAAAATGAATCCCGAGGTTTGGGGCGACGGCACGGTACTGAGTATGGACAAACTTCCTGAATTTCAAAGAAACGCTTTTGAAAACATTCCACAACGAAAATATGCACCCAAAAGAAGCAATATTCAAGAGAAGGCCTTGATGGAATTGGCTCCGGAATATATGATTCGGTTGGCGGAAGATTTTAGAAAAGAAATTATTAATTAATAGAACTAAAGACCCAAGACCCGAAAGGTTTTAAAAACCTTTCGGGTCTAAAAATGAAAAATGAAAAACAGCAAACTCTTAAAAGGACTTTTTATCGCCATCGTGGTTTTACCGGTGGCATCGGGTTTGGTGTACGCTTTTTTATTTAGTTTAGGGATAATAGGTGTTTTAAATGCAGGATTTGATTGGGATGCCTGGCAAACCGTTTTGTTTGACAAACCGTTTTGGACATCCTTTGGTTTTAGTTTATATATCGCGCTGCTCAGTGTCGGGATTAGTTTGAGTTTTGCGTTGAGTATCGCTTTGAGTTGGCAAAAAAAATTGCAAAAAGGGCTGCTTTCCAGCGTCATATACCTGCCGTTGTGTTTCCCTGCTACCGTGATGGCTTTTTTTAGCTTTCAGTTGTTGGCAAAATCGGGTTTATTGGCTCGTATCGGTTACCAATTGGGATTTATCCAAGATATCAACGACTTTCCGGTTTTAGTAAAAGACGCTTACGGAATGGGCATTATTTTCACGTCCGTGCTTTTGATTACGCCTTTTTTCATCATCTTGTTTTCCAATTTGTATCAGAGTGAAAAAATAGCTTCCTACGTAAATTTAGCCAAGACTTTTGGCGCGTCAAACGGTCAGATTTTACGAAAAGTGATTGTGCCTATTTTGCTGAAACGCGCCTCTATCACCATTTATTTGTTTGTCATTTTTGTAATGGGAAGCTATGAAGTGCCGCTGCTGTTAGGTAGACAAAATCCGCAGATGATTTCGGTGGCTGTATTGCAGAAAATTCAACGCTTCAACCTATATGATATGCCCCAAGGATACGCCATGAGTTTGCTTTATGTGTTTTTGGTGGTTGCCATTTTATGGGTTTTATATTTTAAAAATCCTCAATTTTTCAAAACTCAAAACAACTGATGCGCAAAAAGATTTTACCCTATCTGTTTATGCTTTCCATCGGGTTTACTTTGGTGTTTTTGCTGATGCTTTCCTTGGGTAGGCGTTGGTCTTTTCCGAATATTTTACCGGAAGCATGGTCGTTTGCTAATTGGATGTTTTTTCAACAAAGCGATGCGCCACTTTTTCAAACTTTCTTTCTTTCTATGGCCATTTCTTTGGTGGTTTCGGCGGTGGTTTCGACCTTGGCTTTTGTCGTTTCAAAAGAAATTGCCTATAGCAAAAACCGAAATACATTTCTGCTTTTGGCGTACATTCCGTATTTGCTGTCGCCGGTGATTATGGCCGTCATTTTTCAATATTATTTCATCATCACGAATCTTACAGGTACGTTTTTGGGCGTGGTGATTGCGCAGTTTCTCATTGCTTTTCCATTTGGTGTGATTATTTATGTCAATTTTTGGAATAAGCAAATGCAGGAATTGGAGGCATTGAGTTACACTTTGGGAGGCAGTCGCTGGCAAACGTTCAGAAAAGTGTTGTTGCCCCTATCAAAAAACGCCATGCTGTTATGTTTTTTTCAAGTATTTTTGATTTCGTGGTTTGAATATGGGCTGACCAACCTAATCGGAGTCGGAAAAATTAAAACCTTGACCGTAAGTGTGTTCAATTTCATCAACGAAGCCAATATATTTTATGCAGCTTTGGCCTGTTGTTTGTTGGTTTTTCCGCCGATGATATTGTTGTATATCAACAAGCGGTTTATATTTTTGAAACGATGAAAGAGTTTGCTGTTCACCAAATACACTGCTTTTCGGTGAATACGTTCACCAAATTGTATGACTTTTAGTGAATAGAAATTAAAAACAGTAATTTAGAGTCAAAATAATGCATCCGCTACTCCACATACAAAACCTATCAAAATCCTTCGGAAGAGAACGGGTATTGACCGATGTCAGCTTGCATTTGTCTCAAAATAAAGTGTTGAGTTTGTTGGGCTCATCGGGCAGCGGAAAAACCACCTTATTAAAAATTATTGCCGGATTGGAGCAACAATCTTCCGGCGAAATATTTTTAAACCTAACCGAGATCAGCAAGCAACCGCCTCAAAATAGAAATATTGTTTACCTCTATCAGGAAGCATTACTGTTCCCACATTTGAATGTGCTTGAAAACATTGCTTTCGGCTTACGGCTCAAGAAGCAAAACAACCTGGAAATCATAGACAAAGTATCGCAAATGCTTCGATATTTAGACCTTGAAAAACATGCAAACAAAATGCCTAATCAGCTTTCGGGCGGACAAAAACAAAGGGTTTCTTTTGGTCGGGCAATGGTGGTAGAACCCAAACTCTTATTACTCGATGAACCCTTTGGCGCGTTGGACAGCAGCACTAGAAAAAAAATGCAAACCTTGTTTAAAAATCTTGCCGAACAGTTAAAAATTTCTGCACTTTTTGTAACACACGATTTGAAAGAAGCCATCATTATGGGAGACGACATCAGTAAAATTCAAAAAGGAAAACTGATACAATACGAAAGTAAACAAGTGTTTTTTGAAGATGAAAATTCGGGTGTTAAAAGCGAAATTGACTTTTGGAAGGGAATAAATTAGCGTCCAAACCAGACCCGAAGGTTTTAAAAACATTTCAGGTCTATAAAAAATAAAAAAATGAATACAGATTTCAACCACATACAATCCATTTATTGGGTATTTACCCAGCTCTGCAACGACGATTGCGCGCATTGCTACAACGACAGCAGTCCGTTTGGTGCACGTATTTCGCAAGCAGATTGTATGGCGATTATAGACAACCTGCCCGAAGCAGTAGATCGTTTAATTTTAAGCGGTGGCGAACCCTTGGCAGACCGAAAATTACTATACGCCATTTTAGATAAAGTGAGTGAAAAATATCAAGGAAAAACGCAAATCATGTTGCAAACCAATGGCGATTTGCTTAACAAAGAACGTCTAGAAAAACTCATTGCAAAAGGCGTTACGCGTTTTGATATTGCCAGCATAGACCGCTATCACAAACACGCCGGAAACCGCCTAATGCAACTGGCAGATTTGTTTGAAAGTTGCGATGTAAACGGTGACGACAAAGACCCTTTGGTGGACAGTAATTATTTAACCGACAAAAATTTAAGTTGGGGTTATTGGGGCGCGAACGAAGAAATGTGGATTGGCGGCAATTGGGCGCGTGGCAAAGCATTGAAAAACGATTTTTGGCACAAAGATCCCCATCATAATTTTTGCACCATCCTATCCGGAGCGCGCAATTTTTTAGGTGGTTTTGACGATATTCCGCAGGAAATCAGCATACAACTCTGGCGCATCAATCCGTGTTGTCCCGGCACCCATTTCCCAATGGGCGACGCACGCAAACAAAAAGTTGCCGATGTCTTGCAACGCGCTTCTCAGAATACCATTTTTAAAATGCTCAACGATGGCGAACCCCTAAAAATGGGGCTTCATCTAGGTATTTCAGAAGAAGATGCAAAAGCTAAAAACGAAGAACTTAAAAATATTTGCCTCTACTGCGACCACTTTATGAAATGCCACAAAAATGAGATTTTTGATAAAAATGGGGTGAAAGCAACGACTGCTTGAGCTCTACAGATTGAGCAAAAAAACACCAAAAATTGCCACGATAAAATAGCAAGTAATCGTCAGTGCGCCGGCGTAATCTTTGGCCACTCTTTGTCCGAATAACAACATTAGCAAGGCCACGTAAGAGGATATGGCGCCTAATAACCCCACGCTTTTATCGTTGTTGGCAATCAGTTCAAACACGCCGATACCACTAAGTATGCCCGACAAAAACTCAACCACCAGAATGGTGAGTAACAAAACACGAACCCAGTTACGAAGAGGTGTTTTGGAAAAATGTTCTTTGACAAAATTAAAATTTCCGGTCCAGTTGCGGAGTTTGTCAAAGCCAGATTGAAGAAAAGTAATCAGTAGAAATAAAAGAATGAGGATTTCTGTAATATTGGAAGTAATGTTAATCATAGCTGTTCATTCGGTTTTTGATGCAACAATCGAGTCAGTTTAAGTGATAAATCCGCCAGGACTATTTTTGCGTTTCCATTTCTCTCGATATGAAGCCCGGCGGTTTGCAAGGCCTCGTAGATGTCAAAAATATTACCCGAGTGGACAAAAGGAGCAAATTTGTTGAGGTCAAACTTGCCGTTCTTAGACTGATAAAACACCAAATCCTTACAGCCCTTGTTGATTAATATCGCTTGCCGGAACATTTCCGTACAGAATCCTAAAAATTTCTTTTGGGTTTCCCTTCCCGTTGAAGCCAATTCTTCTGCCCATTCAATCAAACCGAGAACAGATGACTTGTTTCCCTTAGCACCAAAAGCCATTCGAACCCATCGTACAAATCGATCTTCAAAACCATCTTTTTCAACGTCCGGATTGAGCAATTCAATCGCTTTGTTCAAATTCCCATCAGCCTGAATAGCAATTTTCCGGGAATCAAAGGGCGTGCGTTGAAATTTTTCTGTCAAATATTTTTCAATTACAACTTCGGGAAACTTGGGTATCCGAATAATCTGACAGCGCGATTGAATGGTTTGTAACAATTGGCTTTCGTCTGCACTTATCAAAATAATTAAAGTTTTTTGCGTGGGCTCTTCAATCAGTTTTAAAAGCTTGTTGGAAGCCTCTGTATTCATTTTTTCGGCCATCCAAATTAGCATGATTTTATACCCGCCTTCATAAGATTTGAGAGACAATTTGCGGATAACCTCGTGTGAATCCTCTACCCGAATAAAACCTTGTTTTTTTTCAATTCCCAAGTATTGATACCAATCATACAAACTGCCGAAAGGCTGCGTTTTGATAAATTGCCGCCACTGCGGTAAAAATGCATCGGAGATCGTATTGGTTTTGATTTCTTGGTTGGTTGCAGTCGGAAACACAAAATGTAGGTCGGGATGAATTAAATTTTCACATTTTTGAAGGCAATTTTGCCAAGATTCCGACTCTTTCTCGTGCTCCAAAGACAATACATGTGATGCATACGCCAATGCCAAGGGCAAGGTGCCTGAGCCTTCATCCCCCACAAACAGTTGCGCGTGCGGAATTCTGCCTTGAGTAGCACTCATCTCGAAATGATTTTTAAGATTTTCGTGACCGGGAATATCTTTTAATTGCATCTCACAAAGGTATTTTATTTGTCGTGGCTGAACAAAAAAGATTTGGGGAAGAAAAAATCAAAAGTTGTAAATACGCTCAGGTGTCACGCAAAAATCCAATCGAATATCGGTCGGTAACACATCGTCTATTTTTTTTTCAGCTTCAAAAAAAGACCAGCCTATCTTGACAACATCAGGACAGCATTTGCTCAAAAACCGGTCGTAAAAACCTTTACCGTAGCCAACTCTGTTTCCGGATTCATCAAAAGTGAGCAGGGGGACAAAAACTACGTCTATCTCATTTTCATTAATTTGAAAATCGCTGATTGGTTCCGGAATTCCATATGTATTTGTAATTATTTGTGTGTCCGGCGTAAGCCTGAAATGCGATAAAGTGCCGGTCTGATGATTTGTTTTGGAGAGGATGACTGTTTTATTTTTCTGTAAGAGCAAATCTATGAGTGGTTGGGTTAGAGGCTCTTTTTGTTTTTCAATCGACAGGAAGACATGAAAATTCATCCAATCCCAAATGGGCAATTTTTCCGTTTGCAAAAACAATTTCAGGCTTAATTTAGACACTTGGGTAGCTGTCAGAGCACTTCTTTTATTTTTGTACAAGTTTCTCAGGTTATTCTTGTCCATGATTGGAGAATAAAAAAGGATTTTTCCGGTGGAAAATCACCGCCGTTTAGAACATTTAAAATTCGGTTGCCAAATGATAAATTGCATCACCCTGATAGACAATCGGTGAATGATTGGTGTTGATTATGTAACCGTTGTGGGTAGATTTCACCAAATGGTTCACCTTTCCGTAGGGGTCTGTGATGCTTGCTAAAACCTCTCCTTTTCTCACTTGTTTTCCGACATCAGTTTGGTTGTGCAACAAGCCGGAATGTTTGGCGCGAATCCAACTCGAGTTTTCTACAAAAATAGTTCCGGCAGCCGGTTTAGCGACTTTTATTTTTGTCGACAACATGTCTAAATGTTGCAAAACCCGCTTGATTCCCTCCACACCTTCCTTACAGATGAAATTATTAATATCATCTGTTTTCCCGCCTTCAAACAACAACATAGCGATGCCGAATTTATCGCAAGTGCTTCGGAAAGTTTTGGGTATATTCTTACTGTTCACGGTGAAAGATGCCTGAAAAATTTTTGCCAATCCCATCAGTTTTTCATTTTGAAAATCTAGACGGATTTGAGGTGCGTTAAATCGTTGAGCTCCTCCGGTATGAAAATCCAAACAATAATTGACTATAGGCAACACTTCTGCAACAATCTGATGTGCAAACCGACCTGCCAATGAACCGTGTTTGGATCCTGGGAAAACCCGATTCAAATCGCGCCCGTCCGGGAAAGCACGCGAGCGGTTGACAAAGCCGAATACATTGACAATCGGGATGCAAATGACCGTGCCTTTGGATGGCTTGTTGATTTTTTTGTGAACCACTTGTCGGACAATTTCGATTCCGTTGATTTCATCTCCATGTATGCCCGCCGTTATCAATACCACAGGTCCCGGGTCGAATGAGCGTTCAACAATTATCGGGATACTGAGCTTGGTTGTGGTATGAAGCTTGGCTATTTCCAAATAGATAGTCCGGCATTCACCCGCTGCGATTCGTTCGCCAAAAAGATTCAAATAATCTGGACTGTTTTTACGCATACCTTACACGTTTCGTTCGATGTATCGGATGATGGTTTTGGCGATGTCTTTCCCGGAAGCTGTTTCAATTCCTTCTAATCCAGGTGAGGAGTTAACCTCGAGAATGAGTGGTCCTCGAGAAGACTGAAGCAAATCGACTCCGGCAACACCCAAACCCATTGCTTTTGCTGCTTTGATGGCTGCATTTTCTTCTTCGTCAGTCAGTTCGACTACGGTAGCTGTGCCGCCTCTGTGCAGATTAGAACGAAATTCGCCTTCTTTTCCTTGTCGTTTCATGGTTCCGACCACGTGCCCATCCACGACAAAAGCGCGAAGATCAGCCCCACCGGCTTCTTTGATAAATTCCTGAACAATTACACGGGCTTGTAAACCGTTGAATGCTTCTATGACTGATTCGGCTGCATTGTCGGTTTCTGCCAGCACAACGCCCAAACCTTGTGTCCCTTCCAACAATTTGATGATGATTGGTGCACCTCCTACTTGCGCGATGATTTCCTTTACATTGCGCGAATAATTGGTAAAAACTGTTTTAGGCAATCCCAATCCTGCCCTACTAAGTACTTGAAGGCTTCTCAACTTATCTCGCGAACGCACCAAGGCCTGCGATTCAACGGTGGTAAATACATGCATCATCTCAAATTGGCGGACAAGAGCCGTACCGTAAAACGTAATAGATGCGCCAATCCGCGGAATGACTGCCTGAATGTCGCTTAGATGCCGGCCTTTGTAATAAATTTCAGGCCTCTTTTTTTCGATAATAATGTCGCAACGTAGCGGATCGATTATTTCAACTTGATGCCCGCGCTTTTGACCTGCTTCTACCAAGCGTTTGGTGGAGTACAAATCAGAGTTTCTTGATAATATAACGATGTTCATCGGATGTTCTTTATTTGTTTTTTGATAGGTTTACTCGTGATGAGTCGATGACGAATTTTCCGGATAGAAATTTTCTGCCTAAGAGTGCAGGATAGCGCATACTTTTCCTTTTTGCAAGTGTAAGGCTTATCTTGTATTTTTTTTGAAAAAAAATAACAGTAGTTTTGATTTTGTATCTTTTTTGAGGTATCCCGTTGCTACTTTTGACGAGAGTAGTTCTAAAATCTTCAAAAACAACAACTTGCCTTTTGAATGAATTTTTTGGAAAATTATTAAAAACACAATACAACTTGCTGTTCTTTTCTGTCATTTCTTGATAATGAATAGAACTCGTGTATGCTCCAGTGTCAATCTTGACGGGCACATTTATCAAACCCAAATCCGGAAAGTCAGCAGTTTCGACACGGCCGATTAGCTTTTTTGTCATAACCCAAAGTTAAGAGGAAATCTGGTTTGATTCAAAGATAATACTAAAAAACGGGAATCAAACCGCCTGATGCAGCTGGGAAGGCTTGTCGGGATTGAACCTCGTAAAAAACTATTCTCGTACGGCCACGGCGACTTTTGAGTCTGCTGTGCCGTAATACAAATATGATTTGTTTTTGAGAAATACCAACCCTTCTACAAAACAGACATCGTTTACTTCTCCTATTTTCTCATAATCCTTGTCGGGATGAATGAAGTAAGTTGCCTCCCTGTCAATCATTTTTACCGGATTTTCTTTATCAAACAAGGCTTGTCCAGCGGAATAGGTGAACTTTGATAGCTGAGAATCGTTAAAGTTGGCGGCATTGCTAGCGTTGTAAATCAGCCAGATGCCTTCGTCTAGCAGCAACGCGTAGGGACCGGGCTCAACCAATCTGCTGTCAAAAAAACCTGGGCGCGGGTGCAAGACTGTAATCATCTTTTGGTTTTCTTCATTTTCGGCTATTGTCCAATGAATCAAATCTTCGGAATAAGCGATGGATAGGTCGGTGTCTCCAAAATACATCCAATATTTCCCGTTAATTTTGGTTGCAATAACTTTGCTACCGGATTTTCTACAGACAACCGCTCCGGATTTAGACCATTTATCAATGTATTTTTCAGCATTGAAAGCGAGGCCTTTTTTCTCCCAGGTGGTTAAATCTTTTGATGTTGCCAGTGCCAGACGTGCGGTTTTCCCATCATAAGCCGTGTAGGTCATGAGGTAGCTTCCGTCTTCGCGCTCCACAATCCGCGGGTCTTCTACGCCGTCAAAATAGCAGGTGGCACAACCCTCAGGTTGAGGGATCCCGGCTTGTTTGTTCAAATTCCATTCGTAAACTTTCATGGCATCGTCAGCCGGGTAAAAAATCGGTTGGGGAGAAGTTTCAAAATGCAAACCATCCGAGCTGATGGCCAACCCAATCCGGGAAGTACCCGATGGGTCTTGCGCGCGATAAAACAAATAGACTTTCCCGTCTTTGACAACAGCCGACGGATTCAAAGTGTTTCGTGCTTCCCATGCCACTTCCTGACCGGATATCGGGCAAAAAAACCGGCTTTCGGCTGATGGCTTTAAAATGGGGTTGATGCTGTCTGCTTTTTGAAATCCTTCCATAACCCAACTTTTCTTGTTGAATTCAGGTTTTTGTTCCGGATCATTTTTGCATCCAACAGAGATTAGCAATAAAACAAAAAAAGAGAGGCGGATATTTTTCATAAGATTGTACGATTAAAATAGATTCAACTGAAATTGATTTTTTCTTAATTCCAAAGATATATTAAATCAACCTTACTCCTTTTATCATCCACTAGGATGACGTGTTAAACATCTTCCTGCCATCGTTGTGATTTGGATCGCTTGCGTTCACATTAAAAAGTCCTAATTTTGTTGCATGCCGGAAACAGAGCTCTCAATCCAACTACAAACGCTGCCCGAACTTCCGGGCGTGTATCAATATTTTGATAAAGCGGGCAAAATCTTGTATGTCGGCAAAGCAAAGAACTTGCGGAAACGGGTTTCTTCCTATTTCAACAAAGACCTGCAAAGTGGAAAAACTCGTGTATTGGTCAAAAAAATAGCGTCCATCCGGCACATCGTAGTCGGCTCAGAGACCGATGCATTGTTGTTGGAAAACAACCTCATCAAGGAGCATCAACCGCGCTACAACGTACTGCTCAAAGACGATAAAACCTATCCGTGGATTTGCATCAAAAAAGAAGCTTTCCCGCGAATTTTCGCTACACGGAGAATGACACAAGACGGTTCGGAATATTTTGGCCCTTACACCAATTTCAAAACCATCCACACTTTATTAGACCTCATCAAATCATTGTATCCGTTGCGGACTTGTACCTTCGACTTAAGTCAAAAGAATATTGAAAACGAAAAATTTAAAGTCTGTCTCGAATACCATTTAGGCAACTGCAAAGGGGCTTGTGAGGGGAAAGAATCCCCGGAAGCTTATCAAACAAAAGTGGATGCCGTCCGTGAAATTTTGAAAGGAAATTTTAAAACATCTATCTCGAATTTTAAAAGGGAAATGTATGCTTTCGCAACTGAGATGGCTTTTGAAAAAGCGCAATATATCAAAGAAAAAATAGTTGTTTTAGAAAATTATCAGGCCAAGTCAACCGTTGTCAACCCGAGTATTCATGATGTCGATGTGTTCAGCATACTGTCTGATGAAACGGCGGCTTATGTCAATTATGTACAAATTGCACACGGCTCGATTGTGCGTTCGCATACACTCGAACTCAAGAAGAAGTTGGACGAACCGCAGGAGGAATTGTTTCAATTGGGCATCATCGAACTTCGGCAACGGTTTGATTCGAAAAACCGGGAAATCTATCTTCCTTTTCCGGTTGATTTGGGTGAGAATGTCAACATCCACATCCCGAAAATCGGCGACAAAAAAAGAATTTTGGAGCTTTCGCATCGAAACGCGGTTTATTTCAGGCTCGACAAATTGAAACAAATCAAAATAACCGATCCGGAAAGGCACGAAAAAAGATTGATGGCACAAATGAAAAAGGATTTGAGAATGTCGGCAGAGCCTGTCCACATTGAGTGTTTTGATAATTCAAACATTCAAGGGACGAACCCGGTGGCAGCTTGTGTAGTTTTCAGAAACGGGAAACCGAGCAAAAAAGACTACCGTCATTTCAACATCAAAACCGTGGAAGGCCCCGATGATTTTGCCTCGATGGAAGAAGTGGTTTTCAGGCGTTACAAGCGTATGTTGGAAGAAAATCAACCGCTTCCGCAACTGATTGTCATCGATGGCGGCAAAGGCCAACTATCGGCAGCGTTAAAAAGCTTGGAAAAGTTAGAATTGCGCGGAAAAATTAGTATTATTGGTATCGCAAAAAGATTGGAAGAAATTTACTTTCCAAATGACAGCATCCCTTTGTATTTGGATAAAAAGTCGGAAACTTTAAAAATTATTCAACAACTTAGAAATGAGGCGCATAGATTCGGTATTTCCTTTCATAGAAACAAACGGAGTTCGGCATCATTGCACAGCAGTTTGGAACAAATAAAAGGCATCGGGGAGCAATCGCAACTACAGTTATTAAATAGTTTTAAATCAGTCAAGCGGATTTCAACAGCCACAAAAGAAGATTTAACAAAAATATTAGGCGCTTCAAAAGCCAAATTAGTCTATGAATACTTTCTACAAAATCCGATTAACTGACCTTTTTTTTGGATTGATACTTTGCTCCGGGCTTATTGTTCATGGTCAAAATACCTTCGTTCAGAAAGACAGCCTCAAAAAAGGCATCAAAGTCGGTTTGGTACTTAGTGGAGGCGGTGCCAAGGGCTTTGCACACATTGGTGCATTAAAAGTAATCGAAGATGTGGGGATTCGAATAGATTATATCGGTGGTACAAGCATGGGTGCCATAGTCGGAGCACTTTATGCTTCCGGCTACACGGCCAACCAGCTTGATTCTATTTTTAAGGCTATTGATTTTGGCGCACTCATCCAAGATGGCCTGCCCAGAAGTGCTAAAACATTTTATGAAAAGGAAGATGCCGAACGCTATGTGCTGACCTTGCCATTCAAACATTTTAAAATTGCCTTTCCATCTTCCATTTCAAAAGGGCAAAACGTTTATAACCTCCTATTCAGGCTTACAAACCACGTACGCGATATCGATGATTTCGGTAAGTTGCCTATTCCGTTCTTTTGCGTGGCAACCGATGTAGAAACTGGCGAGCAAGTCATACTTGACCACGGCTATTTGCCCGAAGCCATCGCTGCCAGTGGAGCTTTCCCATCGCTTTTTGAGCCGGTACAAATCGGCGATAGATTGTTGATAGACGGCGGCGTGGTAAACAATTATCCGCTAGACGAGGTAAAAGCCATGGGTGCCGATGTCATCATCGGAATAGACGTGCAAGACCGCCTACTCAATAAAGACGAACTGAAATCAGCAACCGATGTCCTGCTGCAAATTTCTAATCTACAGGCCGGTAGTTCGATGAAAGACAAAATTTCCAGAACCGATATCTACATCAAGCCCGACATAGAAGCTTTTAATGTGGTTTCGTTCAGCCAGGGCGATGCCATTATCAAAAACGGGATTATTGCGGCCGAACTCAAACAAGATCAATTGGATGAATTGGCAAGCAGACAAAACGCCAACTTGAAGAAATCAGCTATTCCAAAAAATTCAGACACAATCCGCATTGATAGAGTCAAGGTAGAAGGAATAAAAAACTACACAAGGCAATATGTTACTGGAAAATTAAAATTTAAAGCGCCGAACAGCATTACCTATAAAAAATTCAATGAAGGCTTAAACAACCTTGCTGCGACCAATAGCTTTAAAAGCATCAAGTATAAAATGGAAGAGGATACAATCGGACAGCATATTTTAAAAATGAAACTTAGAGAGAATCCGGACGATATGTTTTTGCGAATGGGCATACACTACGACGATTTGTACAAAAGTGGGGCTTTGATCAATGTCACCAAAAAAAGGTTTATAACCGACAACGATGTGGCTTCATTCGATTTGATTTTGGGTGACAATGTGCGCTACAAAATGCAGTATTACATAGACAGAGGTTTCGGATTCAGTTTCGGTATCAATTCCGATTACAATCAATTTACCCAATCGTTAGATTTTGATGTTTTTCAAAGCCGTCCACCCTTTAACTTGCCCAATCCCGGAAACATCAACAAATTAGATATCGACTATTCTGACCTGACCAATCAGATTTATTTCCAAACACTTTTCAAACAGGTTTTTTCTATTGGATTTGGGCTGGAACACAAAAGATTGCGCATTTCAACCGAAACTTTTTCCATAGACAACAGCCTTACCTTTTTTGAGGATAGCGACTTTTATAGTTTTTATGGATTTCTCAAATTTGACTCGCTCGATGATAAATATTTTCCGACCAAAGGGGTGCTATTTGAAGGGGAATTTCACAATTACTTTTCTTCATCCGATTTCAACAACGTTTTTGAAAATTTTTCTATCGGAAAAGCGAGACTTATGACATCATTTAAACTGTTCCCGAAACTTGCGATGACACTCAGCACCGAGGGTGGATTTAGGATAGATGGCTCAGAAATAGGAGGTTTAGACTTTTTGTTGGGTGGCTACGGCAATCATTTTGTCAACAACATTACCCCTTTTTACGGTTATGATTATTTGGAAATTTCAGGAGATAGTTACGTGAAAGCTCTTTTCAATTTTGACTATGAATTCATGAATAAAAACCATTTTAATTTTTCAGGAAATTTCTCCAATACTGCCGATGGGCTTTTTGAAAGCAACAATTGGATTAATTCCCCCGAATTTACCGGATATGCTTTGGGCTACGGCTTAGAAACCTTCATCGGGCCGGTTGAAATTAAATACACTTGGTCGCCGGAAACAGGCAATTCTACCTGGTTTTTTAACCTCGGCTTTTGGTTTTAAATATTGATTCGATGCGGCTGTTTTTCCGATTTCTGTTAAATCACAAGGTTTTATCCCAACTTTTTTTGATATTTGTAGGTATGAAAGTGTTTTGTGAAAACTTAATGGCGTATCTACAATTCCTGATTAAAAGAAATCCGGAATGAATTTCTTTTATCTATGCCTTACTATCAATTGATTTGATAGTATTTTATTTTTAGCTTTCAAATTCATAAACCTTCGGCTAAGTTCAAAGTTCTTTCAACTCTAAAAAACAATAATATGCCTTTCTATCACAGCCTTGGAAGCATTCCGCCTAAAAGACACACCCGCTTCATAAAACCGGATGGCTCGCTTTACTACGAAGAACTTTTCGGTACTGTCGGCTTTGATGGCATGTACAGCAATCTGTATCACCACCACCGCCCGACGCAGCTTAAAGAAATTGTGGCAACCTATTCCGCAGCTCCCAAAATTGCAAGGGCAAATAACATACAGCCCTATCGCTTCAGGGGATTTGAAGTGCCACCGGAAAAAGATTTTCTCGAAAGTCGGAAAATCATCCTGACCAACTCGGATTGCAACATCGTGTTGTCTGCACCCAAACATTCCACCAAAGATTATTTCTACAAAAACACAGACAGCGACGAGCTCATTTTTATCCATCGCGGCTGCGGAAAACTCCGAACCATGCTGGGCAATCTCACTTTCTCGTATGGCGACTACCTGCTGATACCGCGCGGAACCATCTATCAAATCGAATTTGACACCGAAGACAACCGCTTGTTTATCATTGAATCGCACCGGCCGATATACACACCCAAACGTTACAGAAACTGGTTTGGACAATTGTTGGAGCATTCGCCTTATTGCGAACGCGACATCCGAAGGCCTTCCGAATTGGAATCGCATGACGAAAAAGGTTCATTCCTAATCAAAACCAAAAAGCAAAACGATATATTCGATTTGGTCTATGCCACCCATCCGTTTGATGTGGTCGGCTATGACGGATACAACTTCCCCTATGTGTTTTCGATACACAATTTTGAACCCATCACAGGACGCATCCATCAACCGCCACCGGTACACCAGACTTTTGAAACCGATGCATTTGTGGTATGCAGTTTTGTGCCTCGGTTGTATGACTATCATCCGCTGAGCATTCCCGCTCCCTACAACCACAGCAACATCGATTCGGATGAGGTGCTGTATTATGTCGATGGCGATTTTATGAGCCGGAACGACATTGCCGCCGGTCACATTTCCCTGCATCCGGCCGGCATTCCACACGGGCCGCATCCGGGAGCCGTAGAACGTAGCATCGGCAAACAAAAAACTGATGAACTCGCCGTGATGGTAGACACTTTCAAACCTCTCCAACTAACCGAAGAAGCTATGAAAATTGCCGATGAAACCTATATGCAATCATGGTTGGAAGGAGAATAATGAGTTTTTAGTGCTTCGTTTTAAGTGATGAGTGATGAAATTTGATTTTAAAACAACTCAAAACTAAACACTCAAAAATAAAAACTGATTGAATAAAAAATAACTTATAATTAATAATGAATACCTACAAATCAACAAACAGCTCGGATTTTCTACCCTTGATGGGCACTGATTTTGTCGAACTGTATGTCGGCAATGCCAAGCAAGCGGCTTACTACTATCAAAAAGCCTGGGGTTTTGAACCGGTGGCTTACAAAGGGCTCGAAACCGGCTCTAAAGACAGCGTTTCTTATGTCTTACAACAAGATAAAATCCGATTGGTACTCACCTCACCACTCAAACCTGATGGAGAAATCAACGTCCACATCAACAAACACGGCGACGGGGTGAAAGTCATAGCTTTGTGGGTGGATGATGCTGCCAAAAGTTGGCTGGAAACCACCACACGCGGTGCAAAATCTTATCTCGAACCCAAAGTTTTGAAAGACGAAAATGGCGAAGCCGTCATCTCAGGCATTCACACCTATGGCGAAACAGTCCACTTATTTGTCGAACGAAAAAACTACCACGGGGCTTTTCTTCCCGGTTATAAAAAATGGGAAGCACCTACTGTTTCAAAACCAGTTGGGTTGAAATACATCGATCACATGGTTGGCAATGTGGGCTGGAACGAAATGAACAAATGGTGTGAATTTTATGCCAAAGTGATGGGGTTTGAACAGCTGGTTTCTTTTGATGACAAAGATATCTCGACCGAATATACTGCCCTGATGAGCAAGGTGATGAGCAACGGCAACGGACGCGTCAAATTTCCGATTAATGAGCCGGCGGAAGGCAGAAAAAAATCGCAGATTGAAGAATACATCGATTTCTACAACGGTGCAGGCGTGCAGCACATAGCAGTAGCCACCGACAACATCATCGATACGGTGACGCAACTCAAAAACAACGGCGTAGAATTTCTCTATGTGCCTGAAAGCTACTACGACACGGTGCTTGACAGAGTGGGCAAAATTGACGAAAATTTAGCACCGCTCAAAAAATTAGGCATTTTGATAGACCGCGACGACGAAGGTTACCTTTTGCAGCTTTTTACAAAACCGGTTTCGGACAGGCCCACGCTGTTTTTTGAAATCATCCAAAGAAAAGGTGCTAAATCTTTTGGCAAAGGAAATTTTAAAGCCCTGTTTGAAGCCATCGAAAGAGAACAAGAATTGCGCGGAACGCTTTGATATTTAACACGATGTCAAATTTAAGTTAAACTTTATTTTTAACAACATCTTCACAGCCTGTTGGCGTATTTTTGTAGTGAATTATTATTCATAATAATAAGTTTTGGTTGGTTAATTGCAAAACCTCGGCATCTTTCAGTTGTCGGGGTTTTGTTTTTATAGCTTATCAAGATATCTCGGTTAATATGCGCTGATTTTGTGGGAGTTTGAGAAAGACCCACGCGAGAGGACTCGCACGGGAGCGGGGGATTATTGATCAAAGAAAATATCCACAATCATAATTAATTTTTGTTGCCAACAATTTGAATTTTTCTTAAATATGGATAAAAAGAGCCATAAACATAAATTTCTTTTAAAAAATAGGCTTTTTCATCAAATAAGGTTATTGTAATATTAACTTTTTGTTCTTCAGTTGGTTGTAGTGATTTTTTATAAATATCGAAAGTTGTGCAACTGCAAATTCCTTTTATAAAAATATTGTTCATCACATTTTTCCCAACATTTTTAATTTTAAATGATGTTTCAAATTCCTCTGAATGAACAGTTTCCATATCGATGTAACTAATTAAATCAATCTTTGTCAATTCATTTTCTGGTAACTTTTTTAATTGTTCTTATTCCCTATATACTTCTTTATATTTAAAACAAGAGCTTAGTAAAATTAGAAGGGTGTATAAAATGCTTATTTTTAATTCAATAAGAGTTTTCATTAAACTTTAAGTTATTTAATTGTACTTCAATTTCAGGTTGTAATGGATATTTTTTTCTATATTCTTCATAAAAGAGACTGTTGTAAAAACTTTTGTCGGGATTAATAATGTTTTTGTATTTTTTTGGCTTTTCCACATGCTGATAATCAACATTAAAAACATAAATTTCGGTTACAGTCTCAACCGTGATTATTTTGTTTTTACTCTTAACCTCTTTTTTAATTGTATTTCTGCTCATTTGGAGATGTCGTTTTCCAAGATTATTCCATTTTTCATACACATAATTTTTATAGGATAGTGATTTGCCAAATATTTTCACACCATCTGCAACATCTTTTTTGATGATTTCACAAATTTGATTATCAATATCAAATTTCACATTTCCAACAATTGAATTATCTTCTTTTAAATCAAAGTTATATGCTGATTTTTTAATTAACTCATAATTATTTTTAAACCTCGTATAATAATCTTCTCTGTAAATCTTGGTGAATAAATAACCATCGCCTCCAATTGAAATATCAATAAAATTTTTATTAAAAAGGCTGTCTTTAAAGGAAATATAAGCTGTAAAATATTCCCTTGTACTTTTTGAGCTATCATATGGAATAACAACTTCCTTTAACCCTTCGACATAATTTTGAAGCTTACTATTTGACAAGCGCCAACTTCTAAAATAGGCACTTATTTTATAAAACTGTTTCTCCTTTTTAGGTGCAGTGACAACTACTTCATAGAGAAAATATGGTTTCCTGTCTAAATATATTGTATCAGTTAATGTGTTGATATTAATTGTTATACTATTATAAAGAAAATGACTTGTTTTTATTTCAAAGTATTTATTTTCCTTTAGAAATTCTAAATCTAGATAGATATGGCCAAGTTCATTTGATGTAGCAAAAACACTGTCATTTTTTGTTAGTATTTTTACATCTCTAATAATGTCCTTTTCATCACTATCTATCAGAGTGATTTCTTTTACTTGAGAGTAATTAATATTAAAACCAATAAGATAAACAAAGAAAAATAGCCACACAAAATTGCGATTTCTCATATTCAAAAAAATGATAAAAAATGGAGTAAGATAAACTTACTCCATTTTTTTTATCGTTTAGCGTTTCTACAGGCTTCCCATGTTGGTTATGCTGCTTCTTTAATAACTAAATCCACGCTGCCGCACGAATCCTTTCGTGTGGCATCACCAGTTTCGTGTGGCTTCACTAGTCAAACATTTGAAAAACGACCACATCATCTAACAACCCTTTCTCTCCTGCATAATCCTTAGCACTACTGTAAACATAAGCTTCGGGCTTATAAACCAAACCTGCTTCAACAGGATTGCTGTGGGTGTAATCAATTTTATGCTTGATTACTTTGTTGCTCCAAAGCTCAATGGGCTTATTGTCATGTCTCCAAAATTGGTATTGATGAACATTTGAACTTTTAGCCGCTTCCTTTTTAAAAAAATCTAACAAAAATTCCTTTTGACTTTCTTTAGCATTTTCTTCGATGCTTTTAACAATTGAACGACTCATGAATCTTTTTAAATCGCCTATCAATAATTCCGGTTTTTGACCACCAATACTTCTGAAAACCAAATGCACATGACTTGTCATAATACACCAAGCATGGATTTCCAATCCTTTATTTTTTTGACAGAACTCCAAACTTTCTAAAAATAAATCTTTGTACTCGTTCCTTGTAAACACATCTAACCAACCTACTACAGCAAAACTGACAAAATATAAGCCTTCAGTATTGTGAAATTTGTAATTACGGCTCATAGTAAAAGGTACAAAACACAAAACTAATAAATTATTTTCTTACAATTTTATGAAAGCCAGGTTTTTGACATGAACAAAACCACGCGAGAGGACTCGCGCGGGAGCGGGGGTTTTATCTTTTTACCCTATTTTTATAAAAAGATTTGTAGTTATTATATTTTTGTTTTCATGTTTTCAAAGTTTCATGCTTTACACTTAATCCTATCAGTTATGATTAACAAAATTACCTTCACCTTATTTTTTTGTATTCAAATTATCCAAGCACAAGTAGGGCTGACTGTTCAAAAAAGCGGGATTTTTCAAGATGAAAAAAACCGTTCCGAACTTGTTTTTGCAGAGGAAGACGGGTACGGCGGTTTGGTTAGTGTCCGAGCGTTTTATTCGGGACTTTCCGCTAATATTTCCGGATATTATTTGGAACATTATGACAACCAACTGAAAACCTTGGGGAAAATTGAATTGCCCCACAGCGAGTATCAATTGAAAGGGTTGAAAGTTGCTGACGGAAAAATTTATCTGATATCCGTAGATTCCGATAAAGCAACTAAAACATGGAAAGTAAATCTGTACACTTCGGACCTCGATCGACTGAATTTTACCCATTCTGCATTGATAACCCGTGATGACATTGAGCATAACAATTCTTCTTTTTTTAATTTCAATTAAAAAGATACGGATGCTTATAACGATGTCAAATTTTCGCGCAACAAAAACTTTGTATGTGTTTCTTTCGACTTGAAAGACAAAGAACAAGAAACCCACCTAATCTATGTTTTTGACAAGGATTTTAAAAAAACCGACGAGTATGTCTTTACAAGGGACATAAAAGACAGGCTTTTTGAGCTGGACAATATTGAGGTTGATGATGCAAGCGGAGGGGTTTATTTGTTGGCAAAAGTGTTTGAAAACGATAGCCGATTGACCAAAAAAGAGAACAAATCGAACTATCATTACGAAATTTATTATATGTTGGGTGATGAAAAGAAAGAACTCAGTTTCAAATCTGAAGATAAGTTTATCGGTTCGTTGATGGCGATAAATGGAGGAGATCAACTTTCGTACATCGGTTTTTATTCGGAGCTCAACGATTGGCGGTACAAAGGTGTTTGCCGATTTGAAATAGACCCGAATACTTTTGAAATAAAACACAATTCGTTTGCACCGTTTACCGAACAATTTATGATTGACAAATATGGAGAGAAGAAGGAAAAAGAATTGAGAAATTTGGTTTATAGAGGTGCTTTCAAGCTTAGCAATGGAGACATCATACTGAATGCCGAAGAGTTTTTTGTTACACAAGTCTATGTAAGCTACGGAATGGGAGGCGTTTGGTCAACCGTTCTCAATTATTACGACATCGTGTCACTGCGCATAAAAGAAGACGGCAAATTGGTTTGGGCGCGAAACATCAACAAAGCACAGACATTGGATGGTGGTAGAGAATCGTTTTCTTCGTTCGCGCACAACGACAAAAACTATATTTTGATTAACTGTTCTGATGAGGTTAAACAACTGAACAACAACCGAATACTGTTTAAACAGAAAAGAAGTAAAAAAATGAATTTGTATGCCATTGTCTTGGATGAAGACGGCAATTTTACCCACCAAGAGATTGTCGATGGAGATGTAAATCAAATGCCTTTCGCCGTAGCAAAAGGTCTGTTGACTAAAAACGGAAACGAGTTGATTTTGGCGGGTAGAAACAATAAAAACAAACAGCTCATCAAAATATCAGCAACAGATTAGGATTCTTTTGCGTGCTCATAGCAATTTCACGGCTCAATTTTTATTTGTTGTGGTAAATTAGAAAAATAGCCGGCCTTTTGTGTAGATTTTCTGTATTTTTTTTCCAATTGGATACGCTGTCAGTCCGAATCCATTCTGTCGGCAAAGTGATGTCGGCAGCGACACACAACAGCATTTGCGGATGTAGCGTTTGGATAAGTTCTTTTAAAAAATTGTTGTTGCGGTAAGGAGTTTCCATAAAAATCTGTGTTTGATTTTCTGAAAGCACTTTTGATTCTAATTTTTTGAGCACGATTTTGAGTTTGGTTTTGTCCACCGGTAAATACCCGTTGAAAGCAAAATTCTGCCCGTTCATGCCTGATGCCATCAATGCCAACACGATAGCACTTGGGCCGACTATCGGAACCACTTGCACACCCAACCCGTGCGCAAGCCCGACAACATTGGCTCCGGGATCGGCGACGGCAGGGCAACCGGCTTCAGACAAGAGGCCTATGTGGATTCCTTTTTGCCAAGCATCTTTCAAAAAAACAGGCAATTGCGGGTCTGCTGAAAATTTTTGAATAATCTTGATTTGAAGTTTAGATTGAACCGTATTTGGCGATATACTTTTGATAAACCGCCGGGCAGATTTTTCGTTTTCTACCACGTAAGTATCTAAATTTTCAACAAGTTTTTTAACCGATAACGGCAACACATTCAGCGGTTCGATTTCGCCGAGCGTTGTCGGAATTAAATATAATTTTCCGGTAAAATTGAGCTTATCCATGTTTCAAAAATTCAACCAAAGCGTCACATCCTTTATCCAACAATTGATACACTTCTTCAAAATTTACAGTCCCTCCGTAGTACGGATCGGGAACTTCAATGTTTTCTCCCGGAAACAAAACATTCAAAAGTAAATCAACCTTCACAACATCCTGCTCATCCCGTGCCAAAGCTAAAATATCTTTATAATTGGCATAATCCATCGCATAAATATAATCAAAATATTCAAAATCAGTAGTTTTGAATTGCCTTCCGCGGCAGGTAGAAATGTCAATATGGTTTTTTTGAGCGATGCTAATCGATCTTGAATCGGGTTTGTCGCCAACATGATAAGAGGCTGTACCCGCCGAATCCACATAAAAATTATCTTCAGGTAGTTTCGACTTCAAAATTCCCTCTGCAAGAGGCGATCTGCAAATATTTCCCAAACAAACCATTAAGATTTTCGTCTTTTTCAAAACGTCTTTAGAAGGTAAATTTATTGTTTAAATCATCCACATATTTTCTAAACTGTTTGTCTGTGGTGTAGAGGTTGTCAACGGTTTTACAAGCGTGAAGAACCGTGGCATGATCGCGGTCGCCGATTTGCGATCCGATGCTTGCCAATGATGTTTTGGTGTATTTCTTTGCAAAGAACATGGCCAATTGACGGGCTTGAACGATATGCCTTCTTCTGGTTTTCGAAAGAAGCGTTTCCAAATCCATCTGAAAATAATCGCACACTGCTTTTTGTATATAATCGATTGAAATTTCACGTTTGGTATTTTTGACAAATTTTTCTACCACTTGTTTTGCCAATTCCAAGGTCACTTCGCGTTTGTTGAAAGATGACTGTGCTATCAATGAAATGATTGCCCCTTCCAACTCGCGTATATTCGATTTGATGTGTTTGGCGACATACTCGATGATGTCGTCATTCATTTCGACACCATCCCGGTAGAGTTTATTTTGCAAAATAGAAACCCGGGTATCGAAATCAGGGGTCATCAACTCTGCCGACAAGCCCCACTTGAACCGGGAAAGCAAACGTTGCTCAATGTCTTGCATGTCAACGGGCGCTTTGTCTGAGGTCAATATGATTTGTTTGCCATTTTGATGCAAATGATTGAATATGTGGAAGAAAACATCTTGGGTCCCGGCCTTTCCGGATAAAAACTGTACGTCATCCAAGATCAACACATCAATGATTTGGTAGAAATGAACAAAATCATTCCGGGTGTTTTTCCTGACCGATTCGATGTACTGTTGCGTGAACTTTTCCGCAGAAATATATAAAACAGTTTTTTCAGGATATTTGTCTTTTATCTGAACACCGATGGCGTGTGCCAAATGTGTTTTACCCAATCCTACACCGCCAAAAATAAGCAACGGATTGAAAGAAGTCCCACCGGGTTTATTAGCCACGGCGATACCTGCAGAACGTGCCAATCTATTGGAATCACCTTCCAAAAAGTTTTCAAAATTATAGGTTGGGTTGAGTTGAGATTCAATCTTAAGATTTCGAATACCGGGGATGACAAAAGGATTCCTCAATTCAGGATCCTTGTTTCTGACAGCCATTTCTACTTCCTGTGGTTGCATGGCATGCTGTCTTTGCGAACTTGGGATTTTTTCAGTAAAAGGTTGTTTGTTTCCGTAGGTGTTTTCCATCCGGATTACATAAACCAATCGCGCATTTTCTCCCAATTCTTTTGTCAAGGCTATTTTGAGAATCTTTACATAATGCTCTTCCAACCACTCGTAAAAAAACTTACTCGGAACCTGAATACTCAATGCGTTGTCGGTTAGCTTAACTGCAACAATCGGCAAAAACCAAGTTTTAAAAGCTTGTGGATTAATATTGTCTTTTATAAACAACAGGCAATTTTCCCAAACTGATTGCGCAGTTACACTCATTCTTTCGGTTAAATTTATGGTTTTTAGTTAAGTTAGCTATACGTTCGATTCTTGTAAATCGATTAATTTTGGGTTGACAAATATGTGAACAAAAAAGTTAATAAAAAAATCAAACAGACTTGAATTTATTGTTTTTTTTTCGGAATATACGAATGTTTAAAAGTAAACAATTTTGGAATAACAAACGATGATAAAAGAAATAAATCTACGAATTCGCTATGGGGAAACCGACCAAATGGGTTACGCCTATTACGGAAACTACCCGCAATATCTTGAGGTTGCACGTGTTGAGTGGCTACGTTCGCTGGGTTTCTCCTATAAAAAAATGGAAGCAGATGGCATCATGCTGCCCGTAATTTCATTAAACATACAGTATTTAAAACCGCTGACATACGATGAGAATATAACGGTTAAAATTTATCTTAAAAAAACACCCACTGTCCGCATCGAATTTGATTATGAAATCTTCAACGAGCAAAAAGTACTTTGCAGCAAGGCAAATACACAGTTGGTTTTTGTCAATATGCACAACGGGAAACCAGTCTCAGCACCTGACTACTTAATCGAGCGGATAAAAAATGAAACAGCATAGCCGGCGATGTTTTTACACAATCTGAGATAGGCAGTTAAATGCCCCAAATTATTCTTATTTTTGCCATCCATATTGCCAGTAATTATGATAAATCAAATAAGAAAATACACCGAGGAAGTCTCCGCTTTCACCGCCCAAACAGCCGAAGAAATTGAACAATTCCGCATACGTTTTCTCGGAAAAAAAGGGATACTCAACGATTTGTTTGAACACTTCAAAACCATCCCGCCCGCCGAGAAGAAGGAATTCGGAAAGGTATTGAACGAACTCAAAAGCCAAGTTCAAGAAAAGATTAAAGAAGGCAACAATCAACTTGGGAGCACAACAAATCGACCCGAATCGCAATCTGACCTTTCCCGTCCCGGATATCCGGTTCCGCTCGGCGCCAGACATCCGATTTCGTTGGTGAGAAATCAAATTATTGAGGTATTTTCCCGGGTCGGGTTCAACGTATCCGAAGGCCCTGAAATCGAAGACGACTGGCACAATTTCACCGCGCTCAACCTGCCCGAATACCACCCGGCACGCGACATGCAAGACACTTTTTTCCTGCAAACCAACCCCGATATTTTGCTCCGTACCCACACTTCTTCCGTACAAGTGCGGTATATGGAAAATAACAAACCACCCATCCGGACTATTTCACCGGGCCGCGTTTACAGGAATGAAGATATTTCTGCCCGCTCGCATTGCTTGTTTCACCAGGTCGAAGGGCTTTATATCGACAAAGACGTTTCGTTTGCCGACCTCAAACAAACCCTGCTTTATTTCACCAAAGAAATGTTCGGCAAGTCTAAAATCCGCTTGCGCCCTTCCTATTTTCCGTTTACCGAGCCTAGCGCGGAAGTAGATATTTATTGGGGCCTGAAAACCGAAACTGACTACCGCATCACCAAAGGAACCGGCTGGCTCGAAATCATGGGGTGTGGCATGGTCGATCCGAATGTGCTCGAAAATTGCAAAATTGACCCCACCGTCTATTCCGGCTTTGCTTTCGGCATGGGCATCGAACGCATTGCCATGTTGCTCTACCAAATCGGTGATATCCGCATGTTCTACGAAAACGACGTACGCATGCTTGAGCAGTTTAAGTCAGCTTGGTAAATTATCAGGAGCTATTTCCCGCTATCCGCTATATCCCACACTTTTGGCGTGGGGATGCCGCTGCTATCGGGGCTAAGGCAAAGGGCAAAACAAGTTTGAGGTTATTAACATACAAACATCCGCTGTCCAATCTCATATACCGATAATGTGGAATGGATTTTTTTTGCTTGTATAAAAAACAGACAAAGTAAATAATAAGGTGGGATTATTCAATGATAATAGAGACGTAAAGTTATGCGCTTATTACTATACCAATATTTTTGGGAATTACTTTGTGTGATTCTACATTTTTTAGCGGTTAAAGTTTTTATCCACCACTAAAAAAGTAATTTTTAGATGTGAACCTCAACAAATAGTGGTTTTCAAGCATGTAAACTTCTTTACGCCTTTACATACTCTTCAAGATTTATAGCCTGCTCGAAGACAAACGAAATCATAAATAAAATTTGAATATCCTGTACAAATCTTAAACTCAAAGCAAAAAAAGTTCAATTTATTGGCAAATTATGTCCCCATAATTTCCCAAATCACCTAACTTCTAAGGCGCCGGATTGGGATGTTGCAGATGAATCTCTTGTATTCCTTTAAGAACCTCTTCGCTGAGATCAACATCAATACTGCCAATGTTTTCTTCGAGTTGAACCAGAGATGTTGCCCCTACGATGTTACTGGTCAAAAATGGTTGTGTGTTGATGTAGGCCAAAGCCATTTGAGCTAAACTTAAACCGTTTTTTTGTGCGAGTTCAAAATACTTAGCCGTCGCCAACCGAGCCTGAATTCCATTGTATCGAGATAGTTGAGGGAATAAGTTGACCCTCCCGTTTTCGGGATTGCCTTCTATGTATTTACCACTCAACACACCAAACGCCAAAGGAGAATAAGCCAACAAACCTACTTTTGATCGCATTGAAACTTCTGCCATACCGATTTCATAACTTCGGTTAAGCAACGAATACGGATTCTGTACGGTCAGCACGCGGGGCAATTCGGTATTTTTTTTAGCTTCTTCAAGAAAGCGCATGACACCCCAGGGTGTCTCGTTGGACAAACCGATGTGTCTGATTTTTCCGTCTTTGACAAAGCCGTTTAACGTATGTAAAACCTCGTTGATGTTATCTTCCCAAGGATCATTCGGGTCGTGTTCGTAACCCAACTTGCCAAAAAAATTAGCTTTGCGCTCCGGCCAGTGCAGTTGGTACAAATCGATATAGTCGGTTTGCAGATGAGTCAAACTTTTGTTGAGTGCATCGGCAATGGCCGCTTTCGAAAATCCCAGGTTTTCGCGTATATAAGCCAGCCCGGCATTTGGCCCTGCTACCTTGGTCGCCAAGATTACTTGGCCTCGTCTTCCGGTTTTTTTTAGCCAAGCACCGATAATCCGCTCAGTAGAACCACTCGTTTCTTTGCGTCCGGGTACTGAATAGAGCTCCGCCGTGTCGATGAAGTTAACACCTTGACTGAATGCGTAATCCATTTGTTCGTGGCCTTCACTTTCCGTATTTTGTTGGCCCCAAGTCATGGTGCCCAAACATATTTTGCTTACTTTGATGTCTGTGTTAGGTAAGGTTGTATATTTCATTAATTGATAATTGTTATGATTCGTGTTGGATGATAATAGAATTCAACTCATTTACTTCCTCGCTACGGATGAATTAGCCAATTGCTTTTTAAACAAAAAAATGCAAATACAAAATGTTCACTACATCTTTAAAAATTGGCACTAATGATTTGTAAAAACTACTCTACGTTGATTACCTCTTTGATTTGGGGAACATGTTTTTTGATGGTTTCTTCTACACCAAGCCGCATGGTCATGTGGTTGATACGGCAACTTACACAATTGCCTTCTAACCGTATTCTGACCGTCAAATCGTCGTCAATGCCGACCAAGGAAAGATTGCCGCCGTCGTTGAGGAGATAGGGACGGATTTCGTCCAAAGCTTTTTCGACTTGTTCCTTAATTTCTTCTGGACTCATTTTTTATTTTTTTACGGCCGCACAACCGGCCATCGTGGTTATCTTGATTGCTTCTGAAGGTGGCAAATCGCGGTTTCTATTGACCAATTCTTCCACCACATTCTGAGTGATTCGGGTACACGCTTTTTCGACTTCCGTTCCTTCTTGCAATGCGGCCGGACGGCCTACATCGCCTGATTCGCGGATGCTTTGTACCAAAGGCAATTCGCCCAAAAAGGGAATGTCAAAATCTTCAGCTAAGTGTTTGGCTCCATGCTGTCCGAAAATGTAATATTTGTTGTCCGGCAATTCGGCGGGCGTAAAATAAGCCATGTTTTCAATAATCCCCAAAACGGGTACATTAATACTCTCTTGTCTGAACATGGCAACGCCCTTTCGCGCATCTGCCAAAGCTACTGTTTGCGGCGTGCTCACGACAACCGCCCCCGTGACGGGCAACGACTGCATGATGGATAGATGAATATCTCCTGTACCGGGCGGAAGGTCTATCAACAAAAAGTCGAGTTCGCCCCAATGCGCATCAAAAATCATCTGGTTGAGTGCTTTAGCAGCCATCGGACCGCGCCAGATTACTGCTTGGTCAGGCTGGGTGAAAAATCCGATGGAAAGCACTTTCACGCCATAGTTTTCAACCGGTTTCATCAAAGATTTACCACTGATTTCAACAGACAACGGCCTTTCCAATGCCACATCAAACATGAGTGGAATAGACGGCCCATAAATATCCGCGTCCAATACACCTACTTTGAATCCCATTTTGGCAAGCGTGACCGCTAAGTTGGCCGTAACGGTTGATTTGCCCACACCGCCTTTTCCTGAGGCTACGGCAATAATGTTTTGAATGCCGGGTATGTCTTTGCCTTTGATTTGTGGCTTGTCGGGCACTTCTATCTTCGCATTTATTTGTAAACTGGAAATTCCCGTAAATTTTTCGTTTAATAATTTTTTGATATCGCTTTCCAACCGGTGGCGAATGTGGTGGGAAGGCGTCGAAAGTTTGAGGTCTACAACTACTTCATCCGCAAAGCAAACAACATTGGTTACGGTTTTGTCATCGACAATATTGCCTCCTTGGCCGGGCAAAGAGAGCGAACTAAGAGCGGTTAAAATATTTTTCTTGGTAATGGTCATTGGGTATGAATGAAAAAAATTGTTTTCTTATTTTTATTTAATCTAACAAAGGTAAGGCTAAAAATTATTTTAAAAAACTTTATGTCATGGTTTTAAGACAATTGATAACTAGATGAATTTATTTTTCGTAAGAGGATTCTTTTTGAAAAAATTTATAAAACCAACTAAACATTAATGGGACAAAATACAGACTAACAAATGTGCCAATAGTCATGCCTCCTATTACTGTTAGTGCGAGTGGTTTTTGAAGTTCGGCACCTAAACCAGAAATTAGTAAAAACGGTCCTAAAGCTAAAATCGTGGTTAAAGATGTCATTAAAATGGGTTTAAACCTAAGTTTACCTGCTTTTTTTATACTAATTTCCATTGAAAAACCTTCTTTTAGAAAGGAATTGATTGTGTGAATTTTTAAGATGCTGTCATTGATTACAATACCACTCATGACAACAATCCCGATAGCGGCCATGATGTTTATAGTTCCTCCAAAAATCCAGAGTAAAAGCAGTGCGCCGCCCAAATCGATAGGAATTTCGAGTAATATAATCAGAGGCTGCCAAAGCGACTCGAATTGTGCGGCCATGACAAAGTACAACAAAAATAACGACACCAAAATCACCATGGAGAGTTCGGATGATAGTTCTTTTAAATCGAAATAATTACCCGAAAATCTTACGCCTAAATAGTTGTTTTCATGAAATTTTTCGGAGATAGTTTTTATCAGTCTATCTTCGTTGTTGTTAGCGGCTAAATTTACACCCAAATATTCGCCATTCCTATCTGCAAATATGGATTTGTATTTATTTGCATTGGTAATACGAACGAGGCTTCTCATGGGAATGAGTTGTTGATTTTTGTTTTTTACGTATAGTTTATCAAGAATTGTTTCCACTTCTTCTTGACCGTAATAGAGTTTGATGGGAATGAATTTTTGAGCTGTTTTGAGGTTGTCAACTCTATTTTGGTTAAAAGCGGATTTTAACTCACTCATTAGCTGGCCATAATCGACATTGAATAAAAGCATGTTTTCATGAAGAACATCTATATAAGCCGATTTTTCGATGGGTATTTGCTCTTGAATAGAAAATCCCAAAGTTGATTCAATTTCGGGGATTGCATTTTCGGCAGGGACTTCTCTGTTTGTTTTGGAAAAAATCGTAGCCTTCAATTGCGTTTTGTCGTTGCCAAAAATATATTCTAAAATGTTTTTGGGCGGGTTGAATTGAAATACAACTTCCGGGTAATGCATCAATCTATTTTTCAATTTTTCAATGACACTTTCCAGATCTTCCACAGTGTTTGTTTTCAAATACACTTCTGCTTCGGAAAAGCTTTTGGCGTTTTCTTTGTTCAGCAGGAATTGTTGTTCGCCTGTTTGTGAAAAATACACCTCAACCCGCTCGATGTCTTTCATGATTTCATCAATTCTTTTTTGATTTTCATATACGTTGATGTTTTCATTCCAATCTATTTTCAGGACGCTTTCCGTTTGTTTGAATTCGGGTAATTTGCCATAGGGCATTTTATAAAAGAGAATGATGCCTAACAATAAAAAGCCGCTGACAGTGATTAAAAGAATCGCTTTTTTTTCAAAGAAAAAATGATACCCACGTTCATACCAACCTTCTATGGCTAAGGTTTTTCCTTTGGTTGCAAACCATTTATTCTTAAAGAAACGTTTGTTTTTTATCAATTTGAAAAGCACCGGAATCAACAAAATGGAGACAATGAGCGAGGTAAAAAGCCCGATGGCTACTGCAAGTGCTTGGTCATAAAACAAGGCACCGGATATACCACTCAAAAAAACCAAAGGAAAAAAAACGGAAACGGTTGTCAAAACAGAGCTCAACAGCGGCGTGATGAGTTCTTCCGTTCCTTTGGCGCAAGCTTCTACTATATTTAGTCCGGAATCTAATTTTTGATTAATATTATCGATGACAATGATTGAATTGTCTATCATCATACCGACACCGAGAATTAGTCCTGAAAGTGAGATGATGTTGATGGACATGCCAAAAAGGAACATGAAGAGTAAGCTCACGACCAAAGATATGGGAATGCTAAAAGCTATCAAAAGAGGCGATTGGATGTCTTTTAAAAAAAAGAACATAATAACGATTGCCAAGAAACTACCCAACAAAAGGCTCTGTTTTAAATTGTCAATAGATAGTTTTAGGAGTTGGCTTTGATCTTGAAGCGTATAAAATTGTAAATTTTGATAATCTTTTTCAAAAGAACGCATGAGGTTTGAAAGTGATTCTTTCAGGTGAGACACCTGCGCGTCTGACTGTTTGATAACGGCTAAAACGATGGCTCTTTTGCCGTTGTGATAGGCTAATCCTCTTTCAATTTCGGGACGTAAAACCACTTGGGCAAGCTCTTTGAGTTGAAATAATTTTCCGTTTATTTCTAAAAAAATATTCTTTATATCGTCCGTGTTTCGAATCGGGTTTGCGAATTTGAAGTTGTATTGATAAATGCCGTTTTGAATCAACAAATTGCCAAGTTCAAAATTGTTTTGTTGTATGGCGGTTGTCAGGTCTTCGTTGGTGATTCCCAATGACTGCAATTTTCTGATGTCCGGCATGACGACCACTTCGGGCTTTGCCAAACCGCTCATGTCTGCCAATGCCACATCGGGCAATTGTTCGATGCGTTTTTTGAGTACCGTTTCGACGAAATCGCTCAGTTCAAGAAATTTTTCATCGGAGTATTCTCCGGCTAAAGTAATCACCAAATTTATAATCGGGATATCGCTCGCGGAGGCTTTGATGACTTTCGGGCGTTCTAAATCCCGGGGTAAGAAATTGAGTGCGGCATCAATCTTTTCGTTGGTTTCAATAAAGGCAAAATCTGTATTAGTTCCGTAATCAAAGGAAAGGCGAATTGTTGCCCAACCGTCTCGCGTTTCAGAATTCACCTCTTTGAGGTTGGAGATTTGCAGCAATTGATTGCGCAGGACTCGGACAACGTTGGTTTCCATTTCCCTCGCCGTGTTGTTGGGGTAAGTGAGTTGTACGGTGATTTCGGGTATGGCAATGTCAGGTAGCATGGCGGTTGGCAACCTTCCTGAGGTAGCCAATCCCAAAAGCAGAAATGCCAAAGTTGTCATCAAAACGGCGATGGGTCTGTTGATGAGAAATTTGACCATCGTTTTATTGTTTGGCTAATGAAGGTAAAAAAGTTGCTGATACTTTGGCATCGTGAGCCAAGTTCATGTTTCCAGATACAATAATCGTGTCGTTTGTACGAAGACCTTCACTGATGGCGTAAGAATCGCTGTTTTCATCGAAGATGGTGACATAGTTCCATTTTGCTTGCCCGTTTTGCAGTGTAAAAACGACTTCTTTGCCCGACCTGAGTACCAGAGCGGTCTTGGGTATCACCAACATTTCTCCCATAGGGTTGTTGATGACAACGCTTACATTCATACCGTCAAAAAGGTTTTGTTCTTTGGCTTGGTTCACAATTGTAGCCTTGATTCGAATCAGCCCGTTTTCGTCCACCATGGGGTTCACTTCGGTAATGCGTCCTTCAAACAAATTGCTTTGTGCAGCAAAAGGACTGATTGTAACTGTCTGCCCCAATTTGACAAAAGACAACTGATTTTCTGCTACTTGAAAGACAACATCCAATTGTTTGGGGTCTATGAGGGTGCAGAGTATATCGGAAGAAGTCATAAAGTTGCCTTCTTTGGCAGTAAGATTTGCCACAACACCGCTAAAAGGTGCTCTTAAAAAAGTTTGCTCATATAGAATACGGGCATTTTCGAGCAAGTTTTTGGAGCTGTGGTATCCCGTACGAATGTAGAGGCTTTGTAGAATTACCGTGTCCATTTTCTCGATAGGTACTTTTCCATAACCAAACCTAATTTTCTCTTCTCTAAATTTATTTTTGGCCGTCTCAAAATCTATTTCAGCCCTTTTGAGCTGGTTATATAAAAGTTGATTCTCTAAAGTAGCGATGGGTTTTCCTTTTGGGATGAATTCGCCGTTTTTCACATAAATGTGTGCAACGCGCTCGGCTATTTTGAATCGAATATCAGCTTTGTTTTTGGCTTCTACCAAGCCGTTTGCAAGAATTTGTTTGTTGAAAGTTTCTTGCCTGACCAAGGAAGTGTTTACTGCGATACCCGCTGAAGGAGATTTTTTCTCGGGTTCATCTGCGTTTTCTGCCATTTTTTCCACGGATTGCTTACAACCTATGAGCAGCAATAAACACATCGAAAAATAAAACGCGGAAAAGTTGATATTTGGGATAGGCTTCATAGCATATTTTATGAGTACAAATCAAAAGTAATCGAATTTTTTTCTAATCACAAAAATTTAACTAAACGATTAGGTGAATAAATGTTTTGTCTTTGTAAGTTTTAATCATAGGCCAAATAGTGTTTCATCATTCTCAAACGCATTTGCAGGGAAGGCTGACGGGTTATCAACCTGATGATGTCTGAAACGGAATGTAACCGCCTATCCGGCCTATACTGTAAACACATAAAGCAAACATATCGAAAAGGCTCCGGCAGGCTTTTTAGTTTGTTGAACGGCAATTGGGTTTGTTGGTTGTTTGCCACTGCTTCCCTATTGGTGCTGCTACTTTCAAACAATACACGCCCTGTGAATATTTCATAGATAATACAGCCTAAAGCCCATATATCGGTTTGAATGGTTGGACTGCTTTGATATTCGGGCGGAGCATATTCCGGAGTGATTTTGAAAGAGCCATCGGGCAATCGGGTTTCTTGGCCATAGTCGATAAGCTTGAGCGTTTGTTTTTGTTCTTGGATGTTTACAAGGATGTTTTCGGGTTTTAAATCTGCGTGGATGATGCCGTTTGCGTGCAGGTATTCCAATCCGTTGAGGAGCATGAGTATCAAATGGAGGTTCACGGTTTTGCTTTGCAGGAGCCATTGTCTTAAATTTTGAATGCCGCCCCATTCCAAAACACTCAGATGATAATTTAGCTGTTCGATTTTGACAATGGATTTTTCAAAGCAGCGGATTACGTTATCGTGCTTCAGGTGGGTTTGATAAGGATTGCTTGATGCATGGTTGGTTGTGCTTAACCGTAAAGCCACATCTGTAGAATCGGACACCCGCTTTGCCTGATAGACGGCAGTTTCTGTGCTGTCATATATCTTTTTTACGAGTTGATAGCCCGAATGCCAAGCTTCAGAAGATGACAACGCCGCGGATATTTTTTTCGGAGATTGCGCCATAGGATCGGGAATCTATTGAATTGTTGCGGTTGTCGCCTAAAACGTAGTAGCAGTCTGTGGGGAATATATAGTTTTGGAAAGGGGAATTTCTTAAAAAAAAACGATTCCCTTTTTGTGTTATTTTGGTTTGCTCTATATCTTCGATGAGTTGTTTGTATCGAGCCAAAGACTCCGGATTTATCTCTACGTAGTAACCTTCAAAGGGAACAATGTATTCGTTAACATATATATAATCAGAATTAAACGGAGATATAAAACAGTAATCTAAATTATTTTTGAGATAATCTTCATTAATAGGAACTTCATTTAAAATCAGTTTCTGGGAAGAATAAGAGACAGTATCATTAGATAAACCTACAATTCGCTTAACCAGTAACTGACCGTTTTTTTCAAATATTATTATTGCTCCTTTTCTCAATTTGAAAAACTTTCGATTAACATAAATCGCCTTTTTTCCTTTTTTCAAAATAGGAATCATTGAATTCGAAATTATATCTACTACATAAACATTTTCATACAGAAAAATGATGAAAATGAGTCCAATAATAGTCAATAACGAATTTTTTTGGTGCACTTCTATATTTTAATTCTCATTTAGAAAATGTTTCATCTCTTCAACTATTTCAATATATTCTCCGCTTTGAAAGGTGATTGTTTTAGATGATTCTTTATTGGTTATTAAGAGAGTTGGCATTGAAGGACTTATTAGATGTTTTTTATATGCCATTCCCTTAACATCAACAATAATACTATTTTTGTCATTAATGTTTTCCATCAAGAACTCGGTTTTTTTGGTGGAATAACTTACAAAAACATAGGCGATATGATTTTTAGCTTTAACTGTTAAATCATTATAAAAATTAATTAACCCCATACGACATGAGCTACAAGTGTCATCTGGTATAAACAGATATAATTTTCGAGACTCAATATCATTTACATCTAAATCGTTAGTCAAATAGTTTTTAATTTCAATGATTTTTTGAGATTCCTCTCTTTGTTTTGTACAAGACAACAAAACAGAAAGTACTACCAAAATTGTGACCAGATTGTATATTCTATTCATTTTTTTCTAATGTTATAAGTTCAAATGAGAGCCTATTTTCATTAAAGTTTTTTGATCCTTCGTTATTTGTAGAAATCCAGAGTCCCTCTTCATTGACAAAATAATCGCGTATATCATAGCTATTAGACGGGAAGACTTTTTCGGCTATTACATTGAATTTATTGTCTAAAACTATAATTGAAAAAGGCATTACCACATCTTGATTTCTATTGCCATCTATCAAGTTTTTATCAGCAGGTAAAGCAACAATTCTGTAGTATAGATCTTTATATTGATTATAAATAATACCTTCGTATCGCGGAACGCTTTTCAAGTATCTGAAATATTTTTCTATGTTGTTAAAATCACATGCTTTGTAGGGAACAATTTCTGTTGTATTTTTGCTTCCTGCGTTTTCAATTACTTTTATAATTTCATCCTTCCTAATGTCATATACATATAGTTTTTCAGTAAAAGGGAAAGAAAGAACCAATTGTTTTAAGTTGTTACTTGCAAAAGAGATTGTAGTATGATGTTCACTCCAACAATCATCCATGAACTCTTTAGGATATTTAATGTTACAAACAGTTGTTGTGTTTTCATCTAAATTATAAGATACAATTAGCGGTCTGTCCTTAAATTGTATGTCTTTTTGCATATAATCAGAAGCGACATACATAAATATATTATTATCAATTCTTTGAGGTTTTTGGGGATTTAAAGCATAAAATCTTAAGGCCATATCTAAAAGATTCGGGGTTTCAGTTATTAAAACGGAATCTTTTAAAGTTATGTAAGTAATTCCTGATAAATTAGCAATAAATAATGAGTCCCCTTTTAGAGGAAGCCAAGGAGCACCTCCAAATCCTTTAATTTGATTTGGACCATCTTGCTTAAGTAAGATTCTTTCAATTTTTCTTTTTTTCGTCCAATTGAATACATCAATAGAATGAGTATAAAAACTCTCTCTGTATAGATAGGTAGTGTCGTTCCTTTCAACAACATGTGTTTGAAAACTTCTGTAAAAATCATCTGAATTTAAGGGAATAGAAATACTATCTTTCAAAACAATTTCATAGCCCGAATTAATTAAATCTGCTTGAATTTCCACATTTTTATTTTTACACGACACTAAAACTAGTATGGTTAAAATTAAGCTGTATTTCATTTTTTTAGTTAAATTAGGGTTTTTAAATATTTGACAGGGATAACTATGCCGCTTAGGTGTCGATTTCATTTAAACAAAAATACAAGCAAACTAATTTTGCAAAGAAGTTCGCTTGCATTTGTAAAATTCTTTCTCCACTATTACCTATTGTTGCGGTCTAATAACAACAGTTGGAAATCTAACACACGATTCGCCTGCATCTGGGCAAAAGTCAGTTAAAATACTATGCTTTGCCTGACTTTGCGCTTTAACTTTTTGGGATGTTTCAACTTTGAAGAATGTCAAAACGCCCAATAGTGCTCCAAATAAAACAAATACTTTTTTCATGATGTAAAAATTTAGGGTTTATAATACTCAAAAATACCCCCCCCCAATGAAATAAACAAATAAAAAGTGTTAAAGTTTTGAGGGCGAGAGAGTTTTAACATAATTTCAACGATGACAATAAATTGATTAACCGAGTTTAAACCTTCAGTCATTAAGTTTCTCAGCCAATTCAAAGAGCGTAAATGACAGATGGTCTTCGCTAAAATTTGGATTTTCGGGGTTGTTGTTGGATATCCATAGGCCTTTGTCGGTTACGAAGAAATCGGTAAGGTCGTAGGTTTTTCCCGGAAATTTGTCTTCGGCTAATATCTTAAAATCTTTGTCTAATATCATCACACTGAACGGACTGACAACCTCAGGCATAAGTTCGTTGAGAGCATCTTCTTGATTGTCTACAGGAAGAATGACAATTCTGTAAAAGCAATCTTGTTGGGGTATATATGATATAGACCAATATTGTATATAATTTTTTATATAGTTGGCATACATCTTCCAGTCTGTTATTTCCCTATTGATAGGTTTAAAATCAGATGTTTTAAATCTGCTTGAAACACATTTCACAGTACTTACTACTGAATCTTTTTCAGTATCATACATATAGAGGTTGTCTTCAATGGGGTAATTGATGATTATATTTGTATTATCAGTAGTAAAAGAGGGAAACATTTGGGTGGGTGTCCATTTACCGTTTTTAAATTTATTCGTAAATGTAGCATTAGCTTTTTTGAGTTCTCCAGAAGACAAATTGTAGTACATTAAAAATTTATCGTTATTGAAATTTTCTGTATTTGGGAGGTATTGAGATATTCTTATAAAAAATATATTATTTCCTAAACGATAAGGCTTTACCCGATTGACACCATAAGATCTATTCTCTTTCGGAGAGAGTAGGTCATCTTCAATATATGTTTTTTTAAGTAAAACGGAATCTTTATGTGTGAGGTAAAGTTGGCTGATGTTGTTCATAAACAGTAGTGAATCTCCTCCTAATGGCACAAATGCGATTCCTCCAAAGGCGGATATATGATTTGGACCTGAGTCCGGGAAAACATAACTTTTAACCTTATTTCTGTATTTTAAATCATATACATCTATTTTACTACCGAATCGGGATGCCCTGTAAAGCTTTCCCTCCTCGTCAATTTGATTGGCAAAACCAAGGTAAGAATCTGAGGCATGTATCGGGATGGTTAGCGACTGTGAAGATTCAACAACATAATTCCGGTTTGTGTCGCTTGAGGTACATTCTCCCAATTCAGCGTTTCTTTTGCAAGAAATCAACACAAACAATAAAACAAAAGAAGTTAATGACAATTTCATAGTCAAAAAAATTTTTACAAAATCCGACATTGCTGTAATCAAGAAGTAATGCCGAATTATTTAAAATGGACATGTTATTGCTCAGGTCTAATGACCACCGTGCATAACCTGATGCAAGAAGTACCATCTAATGGACATTCAAATCCACTAAAAAAGTTTCGGTCAGAAGGGCAACTCGCATTTACAATGTCTGTTCCTGACATTTTTTGAAAAGCCAATACGGAAAAGGCTAAAACGAAAAAACTAAAAAGGGTTTTCATGACATAAAAATTTAGGGGTTTATAATACTCAAAAATACCCCCCCCCCTATAAAATAAACAAATAAAAAGTGTTAAAATTTTAGGGATAAAGCGTTTTTAACAAAAACAACACTTTGTTTAAACGATTTTGAAAATCTCATAATGATTTTCATAAAACAAATACAATTTATTTTTGTGTACCCGAACCGTGTTTGGGAAAAAGCCATTTTCATTAATGGGAATCCTTATGCTAGAACTATATGAGCCGTTTTTTAAGTCATATATATCCACAATCATTGTTTGCGTACCATATTTTTTGTCCCCGATTGATGACTGTATAAAAAAATACTTTTCATTGGCACTTACGCTATAAAAATGAGGGGTGTCATTCCCAGATGGGAAAACCATTGAACCTCTTATGCTCAATTCTAAAACCGGTACATCATAAATCAATTTGCTGCTGTACTCTATTTCACCTGTCTGACTAAATTTTACCACTCGATTATTATAATGAGGCACATATAGTAAGCCACCATCAGGGGTTGACCCAAAAAAGCCATCAAAAATTATATCAGAATAATGGCGGTTTACATCATAGAAATCGGATAAGTCAATCTCGTGTTTTGTCTCAAGAATCGGATTTATTAAATAAAAAACTAATTGGGTGTTTGAGCCCTGTACCTTACTTCCTTTAACAATTATGCTACCCCCCTTTAGAAAGCCACTTATACCTATTTGAAAATCGGGTTTATAATAATAAAGAAGTGAATCCTGAAAAGAAATTCTTGAAATAGTGTTTTTCTCAGCGTCTGATGTGTAATAGGAAAGATTATCTGCATAAAAACCACGAATAAGCAAGTTTTCTTTGGGTCCTTCACCTCTCCTCCCATAAGTCCTGAGGGTTTTACCTTCTAAATTAGTTACTACAATTTGTTGATTAGCATAATCCTTTAAAAAAATTTGGTTGTTAAAAAAAAACTCGTCTGTTGAGGCTATAGAAAGAGGGAATGTATTCTCAAATTTTAATGAGTGTACATATTTTCTGCTTAGTTCACTTTTAATTGTACCTTTGGTGTCTTCTACATAATTGGAATAAAGCACTATTCCAATAATTACCACTAAAGAAATCAGTAAATACCATTTTTTTTGCATAAGCCTAAATATTAAACAAGATTTCCATATGGGTTGACATTGTCGAGTATAATTAGTTCAGTCAACAAGAAATGAAGTTTTTAAAAAGCAAAAAAACTAACATTTTGTTCTGGAACAAAGAGATTTTAAGTTAAGTAAGAAATGAGGTTTTTTATTGTTTGATAATGACTGTCCTTGGTCCGCCACCTTTATACACTACACTACCTGTCGTACTATCTGACCAACAAATTTGTCTGTCACCTGTCGGACACTCAATGGTAACTTGAGCGTTACTATATTGATAAAAAAGTACAGAAAACAAAAAAACAAAAAAAACTTTGTGATAAGGACGATTGTGTGCTTTTTTCATGAAAATTGGGTTTAAAAAAAATTATTGTATAACAACAGTTGATTTGCCAATGCCTTTATAAACTTTTATAGTACCGTTCACATAGCAAGTATATAAATCCCCGTCAGGACAAGTAATTGTTGTGGTTTGAGAAAACACATTTTGACTCAATAAAACGAATACAACAAGGGCAAAACCTGTAATGATATGAAATTTGATAGAACTTTTCATGTTGACTATTTTTATTTTATGACAGTTACTTTTGTTGCACCGTTACCTTTAAAAACTGTTACCGGCTCATTTGTATAACAAGTATGAGTATCGCCGTCAGGACACTCGATTGATATCGTTTGTGCTGTTATTTTCTCAGAGACTGAAGCAAGAAGCAATGTTAAAAACAAGCATCCAACGCCTAAAGTGAATTTGCTTTTGAGATTTGACATATCGTTAAAGTTTTAAAGTTAAACTAATACAAAAATACCCCCCCTCTGAAATAAACAAATAAAAAGTGTTAAAGTTTTGGGGAGATACGGTGTGTAAATCTCAAAAATTTATCTGATTTGTGTAGAGTAACTCTTTTTCAAAGACCTCAAAGTTGTGGTTTATGTCAAAACGTATCATCTTTTCTATCTTATTTTTCCCAACCTTAAAAAAGTAACCCGCACTACCGTCATAAAAAGGTTGGTTAGGAAGACTGTTTTTTAAGTCGGAAAGACGTTGTGTTTTCCGTTGATATGATTGCTGACAAGATAGTTATCAATGTCTTTTTGGGCATCCGCGGAAAAAATTAGGAGAAGCGGAATGCTCTTGTCTGTTTTCCTCAGATTGTCGGCTATTCTGTCTGTGCAGACATGGCAAGTGTTAAGATTTACGATTAAAACAGTTTGATTTTGAATAGATTTCGTGTAATTAAGTTCATGTTTTAGATAACTGGAGAGTGCTTCAAAATCAGCACTACGCGATTGACAGGCAATAATTGCTGTCATACAAAAAAAAGCAACTATTAGGCTGTAAAATGCTCTATTAATTGCTTTCATTTATGGGTAAGCTTAAATTGTTTGTACTTAAAAAGATTTTCGTTGAATGTCTCAGAATGAGGATTGTTCAGGGAAAGAAACAGCCCCTCCGATGTTGTAAAAGACCCCATCAACGAATATTTGCTACCTTCAAACTTTTGCTCTGTCAATTTTTTAAAGCTACTGTCGAGCACAATAACTGAAAAAGGCTTGTCTTCATAAGAGTTCATCTTCCCTGTATCTTTATTCACATAAGGAATCGCGTGGTATAGAAACACGTAGGTAAGTTGGTTTTGCTTATCGTGAAAAAGGCGGTCAATACAGTAAGATTCTACATAAAATTTATCCAATTCTTGATTGTCAAATTTTTTCATTTTGTCAAAATCATCAAAAAAATCACTCTTTAAGGGTATTTCTTTATGAACGCCATCGTCATTTATGAGATAGATGGATTTTGAGTGGCCAAAAGTGAGCAGCGTACCTTCTTGAGTAGTTGTAGTAAGAGGAACTTGTAGCCATGGATGTTGTATCGGGATATTAAAAGGGTTGTTTAATCCATAGGTAAGCCTGCTGATTTTCATTTCTCCGATTTCCAAATTAAGATATGCCAAAAGCGGGTCGTTTTTAGATTTTTCTGTATTCATCATATCATTGGGCTCACAAATAATTTGAAATACACCTTGGCTAAAGTTTCCTTCGTTGTTTCCCATCCCTAGTTGCCACTGGTCGATAAAAGTAGCGAAGCCATTGAAATCAAACGTTTTGTATAATGTTTTCCCCATAGAATCTAGTAGATATAGTTTCTTGGAAAAAATATTCACCAAAAAAAGAGAATCCTTGTTGTGATAATAAAAATTTAAGGGATTTGCTTGAGGGCTATTCTCTCCTTCCGAATCAAATTTTATTTTGTGTCTAAACTGAAATGTTTTTGCGTCTATCACTATCAAAGAGCGGTCGTTTGCGTATCGATTGTTGAGGATTACAATGTTTTCTTCCGGCACATATTGGACTGCTGCGGGAACCGGCGAGATGGAGGCATCGATTTCAACTTCATATTCTTGATTTTCAGACAAATAATAGTCATAAGAAGAAACCTTCTTTTTGTCTTCACAAGAATATACAATTATAATCATTATAAATAGAAATGTATATCTCATAAAAATAGAATTTTGATTTAATGAAATGTAAGTTGCGTTTGTCAAATATTACTTGTAAAGGTCAAAAATGTGGAAGTGGATTTACAAGTATATCAGACAAAAAAGGCTGTCTTGAGAAGCAGACAGCCTTTTGAAAATTAACTTATTGAATCCCTATGGGATCGCCAATGGTACAATCGCAAGCGCAATTGGAACAACCTCCATTTTGATTTCTTTTCAACTTTGTCCCTGGTGGATTTTGGGCAGTAACTTCTTGTGGTGTAACCATAACAGCCAAAAGCAACGCAACGGATAGGATACTGATGCTTTTTACAAAAAAATTCTTTAAATTCTTCATGACATAAAAATTTAGGGGTTTATAATACTCAAAAATACCCCCCCCCTATGAAATAAATAAATAAAAAGTGTTAAAGTTTTGAGAGTCGGACAATCTTAACCCGATTGAAAAATAGACTGATTAATCAATGAAAAAACTTTAAAATTTTGCAAGAATTAAAACGGGATTTTTTGTGTCATTTTTGTTAGTAGATAGGGCGGATTTGTTGTACAAACAGTCAGCCTTCTTGTTGTTTAATTCTTTAGATAAATCTTGTAGATAGTTTACACTAATAAAAAAACCGTTATAATATCCTCTAGGAAAAAAGTCAAAGTTTTTTAAGTGTTCAATATAAGATAATTTCCCCGTTTTTTTATTATATACTGATACAAAATGCTTGTCAATTAACCAATAATCAATTTCTATAAAATTTTCTCCCTCAATTGCTCCCAAGCCATAAAGAATTTCATTTTTTTTCAAAGCTCCCAATAAATCACTTGTACTGCTATAATCAGAATAAAATATTTCGTCATTCCATTTTTCTTTAAAATTGAAATAATACTTGGGTGAAATTTTATGGTCTTTTATTTCATAAGCATAGGGGGTGTCTTTTGGTAAGAGTAAAGTGGCTTGAGAAGTATAGTTTGAAATTCTGTTTATTTGCTTTATATTTATAGATGTTTTATTTCCAATAGGTATTGCCTTTTCTTGTATGGTCAAATCGGTGTTCGTAAGTATAATTTGATAATCTAAAGATTTGTCATTTGAAATTGAATAGTTGAAAAAAGCAAACGAATTATTTAGATAAGAAAAATTATGAGTAAAAACCGGTAATTCTTTGCTTTCTACATATTTCCCATCTAGCATATAAGTTAACATTCGTTTCCGATTTCCGTCAAGTATATAAATATTTTGATTGACAACATTTATATCGAAAGCGGATAAACTTGAATAACTTCCTTGCTCATTTCCAACAGCATGGATTTTTGAAATAAATTTTCCGGAGGGATATTCAAAAATGAGAAGGGACTGGGTTTGTAAGTCATGTATAAAAATTTTACCATTAGCTATTTTAACTTTTTCTACATGACCAATCAGTGATTCGGGAATGGACTCCAATTCAATTATTTGCGTCTCTTTCGAAAGATTGCAAAGCGTCTCTTTGTTATTTCCTAAGGACATATCTATTTCAGTCACTCCATTATTTAAACTGTTCTTGTTTTCACATGAAATAAAAATAATCAATAGGCAACTAAAAATTTTATTAATCATTTAAAAAATTAAAAAGATGTATGGACGGTTGTAAAGTTAATGGAAAGGGATTATTGACAACAAGCCGCACCACCCATAAGGCAAACGTTGCCATAGGTAGGATCCCACTCAATAGTCCATCTTACGCCTGTAAGGCAAGTTGACTTTTGTTGCGCTTCAGTGCGAAGGGTAGTAAAGATTATTCCAACAAAGAGAGTTGAAAACAGTAAAATTTTGATGTTTGTAGTTCGCATGACATAAAAATTCAGGGGTTTGTAATACTCAAAAATACCCTCCTCCTTTGAATTAAACAAATAAAAAGTGTTAAAGTTTTGATTGTGAGGTGATTTTAACAATTTCAAACTGCGTTCATTCGATTGTAAGTATTTCTTTTTCAAAGGAATCAAAATTATGATTGATGTCGAATCGAATCGTTTTCACAATTTTATTGTCGCTAACTTTAAAATATATTTTCGGAGAGATTTATTTAGAAGATTTGCTTATTAAAAGGAATAAATTAAGAGATATAAAAATGAAATTGAAAATTAGATGTTTGGAGTAACTCAAGGACGTAAATATCCCACCACAAGAGCATCCATCAGTTAAGGACATGTTATTTAAGAATATTAGATATGTAGTGTATAAACAAAGAATGAAAAACGATATAAAGAGAGTCTGGAAAATTGTTTTTTTGAAATTTAAAAAATTGAAAATTGAAAATTCTACAATTGGGAGAAAAAACTGCAAGAAAGGAATAGATAATTCGGGTATTAAGCGTGAGTTATATAATGTAATTTCAAACTAGTAAAAAAATAGAACTTTATAAAGTGCACTAAATAAAAAAAGGATTGAGATTATAAAAATTGAAATCCTATAGTACCTCGATATTGTTAGACCACTTTTGTGCATTTCTTAGTTGAATTAGGCAGCCATTTTATACTTAAAAATCGGCTTTTTTCTTTGGATGCCTTGATGTGCTTTATAATGATATTTAT